>Ga0268276_1001026_pt1 | contig 29532 bp, 26 predicted proteins | sample saktaG_4_FD_190145 | JGI IMG/M metagenome (GOLD analysis project Ga0268276, IMG submission 190145) | Saline water microbial communities from Sakinaw Lake, British Columbia, Canada - sak_2010_1_5_45m | ecosystem: Environmental > Aquatic > Non-marine Saline and Alkaline > Saline ...
AAGCCAAGAACTACATCATATGCATTAGGACGCTGTCGTCCGAACGAAGTGAGGATTTGACGCATCAGCGTCAAACCTTTAGGCGACAGAGGATGTCACATTAGATAATTCTTTTTATGAATGGGAATAGTTGAAGATGTTAATGCTGCACTAATAGGGATAGAAAGACCTGGTTTGACTTTTCAAAGTGAAGCAAGAATCCCAGGATTAAGAGCTTTAGATTGTGCGTATCAAGCCCATGATCCCACAAAATTTCCATATGCTTATGGTGGTGGGGTGAGTGTAGAAGGAACACAAGGCCTTTTTGAGTATGATTTGAAAACACTTAGTGGAGAATGTGTACATCTAGTTCTCTACACTACTAATGCAGGGAGAATCGGATTTGTTCTTCCGAGGCCAGGGAATCGGATACGTAAAGAAGTTGGCATCCTCACGTATGGAACAGTTGAACCTGAAATGATAAACGAAATTGCCCAACAATTAGCAGAGCAATTAAAACATCCAAACAAAGTTGTTGAAGGTTGTTAATAGTCTAAGAAAGAAACTTTAGCATTCAGCATCCTCTTATAGAACTTCGCTTCTACTTTTTTCTTACTTTCTTCTTCATATATGAAGAAAATTTTAGCTAAACCCTCCCAAAAGAAGAACCAGCCAGCAGGCTCAAGGATAACTAAGAGAACAGCAAACATGAATGTTCCTTCTAAAAAATTTGTAAAAATAAGGGCTGCGCCCGCAATCATAAGAATAAATCCAATTAGGGCCATTGTAAGACCATTTCTTAAAACTTTCTTGACTTCTTCTGCCTTTTCTATAGAATGTCTCTGGAAATACTCTTTCAATCTCTTCTTTATTTTGACTTCATGATATATATTTCTCTTATCTTTTGGAACTAATAATCTAAGTTCAAATTCCTCTTCTCTATCTCTCACAGCTTTCTTGCACTCATAAATAAAATCATCTGATAATGACCTCTCAGAATATGCTCTTGGATCGAAATCTGAGAAAATATCATCATAATCATTTAGAATCAAACTTATATTCCCTTCCCTCAAATGAACTGCTTCAGTTTCTGTTTTTCTACTTGCTTGCTTTATAATTCTATCTACATCATCGCCCTCTTTTTCTGTCATGCTTAAGTTTGGAATTTATAATTTATAAGGTTATCGTTAAAAAGAATATAAATGGGCAAAACAAAACTATTTTAAGCAGTATATATTAATCATTTTATGGGCTTGTGGTCCACCGGTACGACGTCGCTCTCACATCGTAGGGGTTGCGACCCCTGACAAGTCACCCCAAAAGGTGATTACATGAGTACAGCGAAGATACTAGGTTCAATTCCTAGCAGGCCCATTTTTCCTTTACTCAAAGAATTTGACATAAATAACTTCATCAACACCCGGATAATAGTGGTCTTTTAAGAGAGCATCCTCTCGCTTGAGACCCATTTTTTCATAGAATGCATGCGCCCGGGTATTTGAGGCATGAGTATAAAGAATTAATTTTCTTGCTCTAAATCCATACTCTTTATATTTTGCATCTGCTGCCTGGACAAGAGCATCAAATAATTGTTTTGCAACACCGCTACCCCTATGCGTTGGAAGAACCGCAATTCTGTCTAGTTCAAATAATCCATGTTTTGGCAAGCCGTGTATTTGCCAACTAGTAAATCCAATAATGACCCCATTATCAACAGCAACAATATAGCGATACTCCTTTTTTATCTCTGTAAGAAAGGCCTGTACTGCTTCTTCTGTTGAAGACATATTATAGCTCGCCTTAAGAACCTCGGCTATACCTTCAGCATCCCTCTCTGTGGCTTCTCTGAATTCCATGTTTGAACAGAACTTTAGAATATAAAAACTTTATTATCTTTTATTGGTATTATCTTATTCTTTTCTTATGACCACTTGTTCAAAGAAGGGCTTGGCAATTTCTGCAAACTCATTCAGTATTCCTTCAGTAGTCTTTGGAAACTGTTCAAGATCTTTGTCATAGACTTTGTCTGGCCTAAACTCTTGAATTGCAAGTTTTTTATTTGCCCCATTTTGTTTTAGATACTCTGATATTTTGATAATATCATCCTTGTTTATTCCGGGAGCTATTGTTATTCTGAATTCATAATTAGGGAATTTCTTTACCAGGTTGACTGATTTTTTTATTTTTTCAATATCAATTTTATCCTGATTTTTCAGTATTTTTGGATAGTCCTCGAACCAAGCTTTTATGTCCATGGCCAAGAAATCAACAATTCTCTTATCTAATAGGTCTTGCAGCATCTCGGGATTGCTCCCATTAGTGTCTAGCTTAATAAGTAATCCAAGGGCGTAAATTTTTTTCAAAAATTCAGGCAATTCAGGATTAAGTGTAGGTTCTCCCCCTGTAACAACAACGCCATCCAAGAAGCCTACATTTGCTCCAAGGTAATCAAGAATCTCTTTCTCATCATAAGTCTTGAGTTCTTTGGCTTTTACAGCGTCTAGAAGTTCTGGATTATGGCAGAAGTTGCATAAAAAATTGCATCCAAATAAGAAAATAACGCTTGCAGTCTTGCCCGGATAATCTATCATGCTCAATTTTTGAAAACCTTTGATTAACATCTCTTCTCCTATTAAAACGAATTAATAAATTTATGCTTTAAAAAGAGCAAAAATAGATTTATAAAAGACAGCTACCTTTTGTCCCTATAAGATTTAAAATGATAATCCAAGTTGCAGATAATAATGATAAAGAAGAATTAATTAATTATTTTAATCATTATAAAAATGAGAAGATAATAAAAAACCGGGTAGAAAGTTATCTTAAATATAATAAAATGATTATAGCAAAAGAGAATAATAAAATAGTAGGTGTGCTACAGTGGCATATAAAGGAAAACCCCCAATCAGGTGTAGTGGAATTTGAGGAGATTTTTGTAAATAAAGAGCTAAGGGGGAAGGGCATTGGTTCAAAACTAGTCGATTTTGCGATTAAAGATGTTAAAGAATATTTCATCTCAAATAATCTAAAGTTAAGAAAAATATTTTTATTTACTAATAAAAATAATATCCCTGCAAGGAATTTATATAAAAAATATGGTTTTAAATTTATTGCAGAATTGAATGAATTATTTTCGGATAATGAAAAAGAGGCTTTTTATTGTTTAAGTTTAGACAATTAGTCAGCAGCCCTTACTAGCAAGAATTTGTGCTGTGCTATTGAAATCAGAATAATTATATGTCTTTCTCTGTTTGAATTCCTCTTTCTTTCCAGCATTCCAGGAAGCGACAGGTCTGATGTATCCAACAACTCTACTATAAACTTCATTCCTTGCACTGCATGTTGGACATATTTCTTGCTTTCCTTTCATATACCCATGGTTCTGGCATACTGAGAAAGTTGGGCTTAGAGTATAGTATGGGAGCCTGAAATTAGCAGTCATCTTTTTTATCAAAAGTTTTGCAGCATCCCCTGTGATGGATTCTCCCAAGAAAGTATGGAAGACGGTTCCGCCAGTATATAGTGTTTGCAATGGCTCCTGGTGTTTTAGAGATTGCATAATATCGTCAGTATATTCCACAGGCAATTGTGTTGAATTGGTATAATAGGGAGCATCTTTGCCGCTTGTTATTATGTTTGGGTAGAGTTGTTTGTCTATTCTTGCAAATCGATGAGAGGTTCCTTCTGCAGGTGTTGCTTCAAGATTATAGATATGTCCAGTATCTTCCTGGAATTCCTGCAGCCTATTTCTCATGAAGTTTAGTACTTTCACAGAGAATGCTTGTCCCTCTTTGCTGGCAATGTCATCTCCTAAAAAGTTCAAGCATGCTTCATTCATTCCAACTAGGCCGATTGTTGAGAAATGATTGTCTAAGTTTCCAAGATATCTCTTTGAGTAAGGCAATAACCAGTTATCAAAATTCTTTGTAACAACCTTTCTCTTTATTTCCAAAGATTCCATTGCAAGATACATCAATTGATCAAGCCTCTCAAAAAATTCATCATCGGTCTTTGCATTGTAGCCTATCTTTGGTAGATTCATCGTTACTACTCCGACACTTCCCGTACTCTCTCCTGAACCGAATAATCCGCCAGTTACATTTCTTGCCAGGTCTTTTAGTTCTAACCTTAGTCTGCAGCACATGCTTCTGACATCTGAAGGACTTAGGTCAGAATTGATGAAGTTCGAGAAATAAGGAATTCCATATTTTGCAGCTATATCAAAAAGCAAGTTTGAGACTTCAGAATCCCATTCAAAGTCTTTTGTTATATTATAGGTAGGGATTGGCCAGGTAAATACTCTGCCTTTTGCATCTCCCTGTAAAACTGTCTCTAGAAATGCCTTGTTTATCATATCCATCTCTTTTTGGAAGTCTCCATAGGTTTCAGGCATCAGTTTTCCCCCGATTATGACATTCTGGTCTTTCAAGTCACTTGGAGGATTAAGGTCCATGGTTATATTTGAGAAAGGAGTCTGTCCGCCCCATCTTGATGTTACGTTCATGTTATATACAAATTCTTGCATGCACTGCTTTACTGTATTATAATCTAGTTTGTCGTATCTTACAAAAGGAGCAAGATAAGTATCAACGCTTGAGAAAGCCTGGGCTCCAGCCCACTCATTCTGTAAGGTACCTATAAAATTTATCATTTGGCCCATAGCGACTCTCATATGTTTTGCTGGGCTGCTCTCAATCTTATGTGGAACTCCTCCAAATCCCTCTGTGAGCAATTGCCTTAAAGACCAACCCGCACAGTATCCACATAGGGGCATACTTAAGTTATGCAAATGAATGTCTCCAGCCGCATGGGATCTTGAGATTTCTCCAGGGTAGACGTGGTTTAGGCCATAGTAAGCCATAACAGTGCCTACGCCATGCCATAATAATCCAGAATGACTATAATCTATGTTAGCATTCTCATTGACCCTCCAGTCATTCTTTCCTAGATATTTGGTTATAATATCTTGAGAATCAAGCAAGGATTTGGTAGCATCTCTTAATTTCTTATGTTCTTCTCTGTAGATGATATAGGCCTTGGCAGCATCAACAAAGCCCTCTTTCATAAGGACCTCTTCAACATAATTTTGTATCTCTTCAACATGCGGAACTTTATGCCTTTTTTCAGCAAGGTTCATGACTTTTTTTGCAAGCTCATCAGCAAGCATCCTTTCATGTTCTTCCTTAAAATCTCTATCGCCTGTTGCTTTCAATGCCTTGTAGATAGCATCACTAACTTTCATAAAATCAAAATCAGCCAGTCTCCCGTCCCTCTTTCTTATTTTTTTTATGCCGAAGCTGAAGCCAGATTTAGAATCCATAGAGTTATCCTTGTTCTTCTCAAAATCAAAAACACCTGCTTCGACCATATTTTTTATCTCCTTTTTTATAATTGAACCTAAAATTTAATCTAACTGCACAATGCCCTTAAAAATTGTGCAACGCAATCATCTGAGAAAAAAGTTCTTTATAAACTCTTGCTACAACTCGAAAATAACAAGGTCAAAACACAATTTTTGTCGTCGAGAAACACAAATTTGTATTTTTTTAGGATTTTCAAACCACTTGCAAAGTGTGACAAAAAACCGAATAAAAAATGGGCGAAAATAAGGCATTTTCACTTCTTCAGCTCTTTCAGCGCCTTCTTGAACTCAGAAACATCCTTGAAATCCTTGTAGACTGAGGCGAATCTTACATAGGCTACTGGATCAAGTTTCTTCAATTTCTTCATGATAAGCTCTCCGATGAACTTGCTCGGAACTTCAGATTTATCATGAGACTTTATCTTTATCTCTACTTCATTTATTAGATTATCAATTTTATCCTGGCTTACTGGTCTCTTTTCACACGCTCTAAGAACTCCGTTCTTTACCTTTTCTCGGTCATAGACTTGTCTTCTTCCATCTTTCTTGATGACAACGAGCTGAGTCTCGATTCTCTCATGAGTTGTAAATCTTCTCTTGCATTTTAGGCACTCTCTTCTTCTTCGTGTGCAAGAATCTTTACCCTCTCTTTTATCAAGAACCTTTGTATCTCCTAAACAATATGGGCATTTCATAGTTATATACTAGGGATTGTACCTTTTTTTATATAATCCACTACTGGTGGTATTGTGTTATTTATAAATCTTATGATATTTTCTTAATAAATTCATTAACAAAATCTTTTTATATTCTCTTTTCTTAAAAGGATATCAAAAAGAGGAATAAAATATGGATTTTTCAGGAATAATTGGAAACAGCGTAAGTTCTATATTTCTAACAAATCCCTTCTCAAATCCTTCTGTATTATTCAGCATAGCCTTGGTCGTGATAATCGCGGCAGTTCTAGCATTGATATCAAAATTATTGAAACAAGAGCTTATTTTGGCATATATCGTTGCAGGCATAATTATCGGCCCCCTTGTTTTGGGATTAATAAAAGATCCTTCATTAATTAACGGGTTCGCTGAAGTGGGAATAGCTTTCTTATTATTTGTGGCCGGTTTAGAAATGAGTTTAAAAAAATTGAAAAGTAGTGTTGGGACATCCCTTCTTGCAGGAATTATTCAAGTAGCCTCTGTTACAATAGCCGGATTTTTTGTTTTAATTGCGTTTTCTTTTTCAAAAATAGAAGCAATTTGGATTGCTTTGGCAATTTCCTTTAGTTCAACCGTGGTTATTACAAAGATTCTCTCTGATAAAAATGAGCTTAATACCTTACATGCCCGGCTTATTGTTGGAATCATGCTTGTGCAAGATGTATTGGCAATTATTGCCCTAGCAATTTTATCTAAGGAGTTTAACCCTCTGTTCATGTTAATTTCACTAGGAAAATTAGTTTTTCTTGTAGCGATTGCATTTTTACTTAACAAGGTAATTAAGCCAGTGATTAAAAAAGCAGCAAAATCCTCCGAACTTTTGTTTGTTTTTTCTTTAGCAGTATTATTCCTTTTTGTAGCGCTATCTTACTTATTAAAGACGTCTATAGCAACGGGAGCATTTATAGCAGGAATTCTTTTGGCGAATACAAATTTTAAATTAGAGATAGAATCAAAAACAAAATCACTTAGGGATTTCTTTTCAGTAATGTTCTTTGTCGCAGTTGGTTTATGGTTGAATAATATTTCAAAAGAAGTTTTATGGCCTTTAATCCCCATGCTAGTTGTTTTATTTATTGTAGAGCCACTATTTACCGCATTAATTCTGAGAATTAAGGGATATACCACAAGAACATCTCTAGAAATAGGATTTTCCTTTGCGCAGCTTAGCGAATTCACTTTAATACTATGTCTCACAGCACTTAGTTTTGGTGTTATTTCTCAAAGAGGATTTGATTTAGTAGTCTTAATGGCAGTTATCTCGATTGCTGCAACACCATATATCTTAAAATTCAGCAAGAAATTCAGTCCTTTCTTCGGTCATCTCTTTGATTCGATAAAGATTCCAACTAAACTAGAATCTAAGTATGATTATCTCGGCGAAGACAAAAAAACAATTCTTTTAATCGGTTGCCACAGGATGGGCACAATTTATTTAAAAAATTTAGAGAAATACAAAAACAAATTGATTGTCTTGGATTATAATCCCCAGATTATTCAAGCTTTATCAAAACAAAAAATTTCTTGCATATATGGGGATGTGGATAATGAAGAATTCCTCCGGAGAATTACCGCAAGCAATTTAAAAATTGTTATTTCAACTGTTCCAGAAAAAGAGGATAATCTCCTGATCATATCTCACTTCAAAAAGATATCTCGGGGTATTTTTGTTGTTGTTACATCAAGGACAATTGATGATGCTCTCAAGTTCTATGATGCTGGAGCAGATTATGTAATCTTGCCAGAGGTCATAAGTGCAGAGCAGAGCCTGGACATAATTAAGAAGACAAACAAGTCAGAGTTCAAGAAGCTCAAGCAAGATCACATTAAGTATCTAAAAGAACTGCATGAAATTCTGTACTAAATAAACAAGATTGTAGAAGCACGGAGAGTGCATAGGGGGACCGATACTTTTACTTCTTTTCAAGATCAAGAAGTAACTTTTTCATCTCAAATATAAACTCTTCAGCTCTTTTCAGCGAAGTTTCTGCTTTAGACACTTTAACTGCTTCTTTTGTCTTATACTGAATAAAGCCTCTTTTACTTCTTTCAAAATCAAAAGTTTCTACAATACTTTCTGCTTTATTCTTGGCAAGAAGCAATGCTTCATCTCTGAGTTCTTCATAATCTTCAATAAGGCTCTCTTTTAACTTGTCTTTGACAAAAACAATAAGAGCATCGCTTACAACTTTGTGAGGAATTTTATCCCCTACCTTATATCCTAATTTGTAAAGAACTGCACTTGCAATATAAAACATGGAATAATAAGAAGTTACAATAATCCATAATTTAGATTTTTTAGCATCAGAAAGAAACTTTGCAGTTTCTATGCTCTCTTTTGAATTGTTCATTAAAACATCGAAGATTATGTTTTCAAAAGAACTTTTGGACAAAAGTCCCTCGTTTAGATAGTTTTGAACATTTCCTTTTGCTTCTTCAATTCGTTTTTTATCTAACATTTTCTAATAACCGATAATACTCTTCTATTCCAAATAAGATTATATTCTTTTTAATTGCTTCGCTTACAACAGTCTGTTCTTTAGTTTTTAGCATTTCAATAAAATCTTCATAAGTTACGTTAGTTAGATGAATTTTTAATGGGATTAAGTTTAATTCTTTTTGAACAAGTTCTACATCATCTTTACTTGAAATTAATAACAAGTCTATGTCCGAATGTTTTCTTGCTGTTTCTTTTGCATGACTTCCGAATAATAAAAGTATAAATTGTCTGTTTATCTTGCTTAGATCATTATACATAACAAGAAGGTCTTTATTTTTCAATAATTCTTTTTTCCTCTCATTTTCAACAATAAAGACATCATTATTGAATGAGTTATCAAAACTACATCTTTTTATATTTCCTAAATCTTCGATTTTTATTGTCCTTTCTTCACCAAGTTTTTTAACATTAATATAGGTCAGTTTATAATCTAGTTTCAAGTTCTTTGAAATCTCATTTATACTAAACGACTTCTCTTTATTCTCAATTAAAAACTTTAGTATCCTTTGTTTTATATTCATCATGGTATTAATAACCTAATATTATGTTATCTTTAACATATTTAAATCTTTCTGTTCTCTTTTAGAAGGAGAGTGCATAGGGGGACCGATACTTTAGAGTTTTGCTATTATGTCATTCCTACCATAAAAATCAAAAAGATAAAAATAAAATAAAAAATTATTTCCAAAGCCAGCCGAACATGCCTTTGCTTTTCATTTCGTTTTGAGCCTTTGTTTCAAGTCTGTTTTGTTCCATTTCCATGTTCTGGATTTGTTCTTGAAGAACTGCCTTAACTTCTGCATCACAAGAGCATTGTTCTTTCAATTGATTTAACTCTTGAAGCCTATTTCTGCTTCTTTCAACTTCCTGTTCAATTTCCTTGCCAGCTTTTTCATCTCCACCAGCAAAAAGCCTTGAGAAGCCAGATCTTTTTTCAATCCTTTCTTCTGCCCTTATTGTTGCTTGAACTGAATTGTTGAATTCTTTAGCTATTTCTGAAATGTTTTTTCCAATTCCGCCAGTTAGGTTTTCCATTGCTAACATAGTATAAACTGCTAATCTTATTCTATTCTGGTTTTGAAGAACATTTTGTTCACCAGCATTGTTAAGATTATTCATTTCTTGCTCCATCTCCTGTTGTCTTTGTTGAATCATTTGATGCAATTGAGTCGCATTTCCCGCTATAACTTGATTTTGGTTTTGATTCATTTCTCCCGATTGATTCATAATTTGGTTTCCAGAAGAATTCCCTTGTCCATTAGAACCATTTCCTGAACCCCCTTGTTGGGCAAAAACTGAACCTACCAAAAACAATGTACAAACTAGAAAAATTACAAAAGTCAATAAAATTGTTTTTTTCATTTATACCTCCTTCTCATTCTTTAAAGATTCCAGTCTTTTTAATACTTTTCCTTCAGAATTCTAATTTTTCTCCTTCGCTAAATCTCCTTTTGTCGACGATAAAATCCTGAAGCACGGAGGGGGACTTTTTACTTTAAAATTTCGACCTTCTTAATGCCCATCTCTTTCATATTTTGAGTGGCTTGCTTCAAAAATTCAGGAAAGTTTGAGAATTTCCTTTTTGCCTTCGCATAAAGTCGCCCATTCTTTATGAAAGTATTTTTCCAGCCTCTTTTAAAATTATCTTGATATTTTTTCTCAATAGTTATCGGTGGTCCCGGCATGATTATTTCTAAGCTCGGTTCTTTTATTACAAAGAAATACCTTGATTCTAAGCTTTTTTCATTGAAATCAAAATGGCTTGATACTATTGAGAAATTTTCTTTTTTTAGTTTATAGATGAGAAATTCATAGAATTTCTTCAGTTTTGCTCCAGCTATATCGGACTTATCCTTCAGGCTTATTGCCCTAAGTTCATAGAATTTTGAGCCATTTTTAGCTTTGTTCTTTAAATTATTTGGATCAAACTCCTTTTTGAAGAAAAATTCCTTGCTGGGCTTTGAAATGAATTTCTTGCATGTGATGATAAATTTTTCAAGTGTTTCTTTGCCAAGGGCAGCGCATACATTTCTCTCTTTTTGGACAGGATCAATCAAGATTACCGGGCTTTCTTGTTTGGATTTATTTATTTCTTCCAGAATTTTTTCTTTTTTCTTATAGAACTTTTCCGGGTCAATCAGAATTTTGTCTTTGAGGTTCCATTTTGATGCCTCCCTAGCAAATTTAGAAAATGATCCATAGTGGCAAGTCAGGATTTCTAGCGCATATCCTGAAAATCCTTTGATATAACTTTCCGCGCCATAACACTCAGAAGCATAGCAAAAAGCCTTTGCAAGCTTTATTTCGTCTGCGATTTTCTTGTTTTTTGATTCTTTTTTAAGAAGATATCTTACATGCAGGGGAGAGATATCTGTAATATTCTTGGCTTCACCAGCATTCTTAATTTCAATTATTGGAACGAGTTCGAACCTTAGGCCCTGGAAGTCAACCTGGAAATAGTTTCTTGAGCCTTTCAATACAATATACTTTACTTTCAATTTTTTCAAGATATTTTCAAGTTCTTGTGAGATGTCTTTTTCTTTTTTGCCCAGGGGGTTATCCTTCTTGAACATGACAAAGAAATCAATATCATAACCCGTCTCTTTTCTGATGACTGTCTTTTTTGCTAGGCTTCCTCCTATGAAAACACTTGCTCTGCTTTTCAGATAAGGAGATATCTTCTTCTTGAAATCAGAAACACGGGACTCTACTCTCTTGAGCTCTTCATCGCTTGGAGAAATCTTTTTGACAACGTCCCCAAGTATTTTATTATCCATTTTTTATTTTTTTAAAACATTAAAAATCTATTTTATGACAACTGGCTTGACAAGTTCAGCAATTTTCTTTGCCGAGCTCAATTTCTCCTTTGTTTCAGCATAAATTGTGAATAGTACCTCTTTTTTGCTAACCTTATCATGAAGGTGCTTGTGGAGTATAAGTCCTGCTCCCTTGTCAATAGGGGAGCCTGCAAATCTTGCGGTCCTTGATAGTCTCTTATTGCTTATCTCCTCTACAATTCCGGCCTTTTCAGATAGTATTCTTGCGCTATATTTTCCTATGCTGAGTTCATCGAATTTTGAAATACTGCCGTTCTGAGCTTCAATAATTTCCTTGAATTTGGCGAATGCCTCTCCAGAAACCAGAATGCCCTTGGCTATTTTTTCTGCTCTGATTGGTTTTATTTTTAATACAAGACCCAGTAATTCAGAAGCAAGATAGATAGACCGATCTTCTAAGTCTATTGGCCTGTCTTTTTCTTGCCTTAAGACCGCAAGTAAGTCTTTCATCTCAAGAATTGAGCCTACTCCCCTTCCAATAGGCTGGTCTCCTCTTGTGAGGGTGATTACTGTCTGAATTCCAAATATTTTTGCGAGCTGCTCAAATCTTTTTTTCAGTGATTTAGCATCTTGCACTGTAGGAAATTTCGACCCAGGACCATAGGAAATGTCCAATAAAAGTTTGTTCACTCCTGCGGCAAGTTTCTTTGAGAGGATTGAGGCAATTAATTGCCCCCTTGGGTCAAGGGATAACAATCTTTCAACCTGGATTAATTTATCATCTGCAGGAGCAAGTCCAAGCGAGCCGCCCCAGACTAAGCATGAATTAACTTTTTCAACAATCTTCTTTAATCCTTCCATTGGAAATTCAACATCACAGACAGTTTCCATTACATCTGCAGTTCCAGCAGCACTTGTTATTGCTCTGCTAGAGCTATTTGGAACTATGGCATTCAGTCTGAATTTATCAATAGCTGCCCCGATTATTGCTACGACAATGGGCGTTGTTCTGTTTCCTTCTACTCCGCCAGGACTATGTTTGTCAATGATCATCTCTTTGTCTGTAGTCAATTTGTTTCCAGTTTTTATCATGGCTTTTGTAAGGTTTATTGTCTCTTTCAGACTGAGGTCATGGGTATAAACTGCTGAAACAAAATAAGCGATTTCAATTTCTGTAAGTTTATTATTTACTATATCTGAGATTATAGAAAAGATTTCTGTAAAATTAAGTGGCTGTCCATTTAGCTTCTTCTTGATATATTCAACACTAAGTGGTTTCATGCCTGGATTGACATCAACGACCTCTCTCTTTTCAATTCCAAGCTCTTTGATTATTTCCTGAGAGAGCGCAATTTCATCTGTATTAAGGATTGTATTTCCCCCAGTTATGTCAATCGGTGCGAAGATAGTCTTTCTCGCTCCGCCATACTTGCATATCCTTACCCTCTCGCCCACATGCATATTCAGCCATTTAGCAGTATCCTGATGAAGAATTGCGATAGGTCTCCCTGCAATGAGATAGAGCTTCTTTACTTTCAATAACATTTTCTTTCACCTCTTTTTAAAATCATTTATGACACGTTTTTTATATTTTTAATATTATCTCTATCTTATCAAGATTTTCCAGTTCTGTATAATTCAATGAATATCAAAGCGTACTCCAGGATTAAAGGGCCTACAACTATTCCGACAGGGCCCATCAATGTTAATCCGCCAATCATACCCAATAGTACTATGACCGGATTCATTGCCCCCTTCTTGCCAACAATGAATGGTCTTACAATGTTATCTATTGTGCTTACAACTAATGCGCCATAGATCAGCATAAATATCCCATTAAGGGTATTACCCACGGCAATCATCGATAATCCTACTGGAATCCAGATGACCCATGCCCCAAGCAAAGGAAGCATAGCAAAGAAGCACGCAAGAAGAGTAAAGAATAAAGGAGACTGCGCTCCAAAGATATAAAATCCTATTCCCGCAGTAATTCCCTGGATAAGTCCCACAATTACTTGGCCATAAATTGTTGCAAAAGCAATTTCTCTTGATCTTTTGATGAATTTTTCATTTATATCTGAAGAGAAAGGCAGTATTCCTCTTATGTAATTTATTATTCTCTCTCCATCTCTAAGGCCATAAAACGCGACAAAAAAAGTTATGAAGAAATCAATGATAAGTTTTGGAATATCTTTGATTGCATTTTTAGCAGCATTAACATAAGATGTAATAAGGTCTGTTATAGTTACTTGGATTTGTGTTGAAGCCTGTGTTGCTAGTTCCGGAGTTTTTGGAAAAATCCATCCAACTATTTTATGTATTAAGCTCGCGAAATCTAGCTTGCCTATGTTGAGATATAAGTTGAATGCTTCAGTTATTGTTATCTGGATAAGAAAATAAAGGCCAACTGCCATTATAACCACAAAGATTGCACACACAATAGCCGCCGCAGTACTCTTATGCCTGATGATTTTAGTTAATTTTTTGTAGGGCCACTGTAAGAAATAAGCAAGAATTAGCCCCAAAAAGATTGCACTCAAAAATGGTTTAGCAACAAGGAAAGTCAAGACTAATAGTCCGACTAAAATAATCAAGGTTATCACTCTTTTTGATATGATTGTATCAGCCATTTTAGACTTATATTGAATAATTCAAAAAGAGAAATTCTTTTATAAACCTTTCTTGAAGCGCCTCGAAAGGTTTACCTCTTTCCGAGGTTTCTTTTAGAAAGCTCTTATAAACCTTACTAAAAAGAATTTACCTTTTATAACAATAAAACTTAAAAATCATCGATTTATCTTGTTTTCATGATGAGATATACGGGTCCAGGTCACGATGAGTGGAGAGAAAAGCATGAAGCATCAGAACGGCAATCAGAGAGGAAGAAACTCCCTCCTGATTTAACACGATTTAATGAACATACTACTCAGAAAGTATTAGCCTTATTAACCTTGAAACATTGGAGTTTATATCGGGATAGTGGTCTGTCTAAAGAAGAAATTATTTCAGCAGGTCCAATAAAAGGTTCTCAAGAAATAGCTAGGGGTCAAGGACATTATCTCTTGCCTTGTTTTGATCCAAATTTTTATTTAGATTGGGACAGAAACCCCGAGAAGGTTTTGGGTTGTCTTGAAAAAATGTTGACTGAATGGCAACAAAAAACCCCGACTATACCTGCTTTAGACGGGCCTTTACGTAGTGCGCCAACTGCAAGGAGAGTCCTGCTTCCCTTACTGTATTTAAGGCCTAACTCGGGTTCTGTTGTAGTAAGCGGAAAAAATCTTTTAGGGATTGGATCTAATAGAGAGGAAACAATTTTCTATAAAGATCTCTTTAATGGATTACTTCTGTTTGTAGATGTGCATGCTTCAAGGGTATACCAACAATTAGCCCCCATTCCAGAAAAACCAAGATCAGAAACTTCAAGACCTTATCACTATCGTCCGCAAGATCGTGGTGGGCATGGCGGGCCTGGTTGTACTGTAATTGAATAAAACTTTAAATATAAAAACAAACTGGATTTATCATGAGAAAAGCAGTTGTTGCAGGCCAGTTTTATCAAAAAGAGAAAGATGAACTTCTTGAGCAGATAGAATCCTGTTTCAAACATAAATTAGGAAAGAAATTATCAAAAACAAAAGCAAAATCTAAATCGAATTCCAAATCAAATTTTATTGGATTAATTTCTCCTCATGCAGGCTATGTTTATTCTGGCCCATGTGCCACTCATGGCTTTGCTTTCATATCAAAGACAAATTTGCCTGAAACTATTATCCTGCTTGGTCCAAATCATACAGGAAATGCACAAGCAGAATTTTCTCTCTCACTAGAATCTTTTGAGACCCCCCTTGGCATAATCAAAAATAATGAAGAGCTTGGAAAAGAACTCATTAAAATAAGCAATGGCCTTATTCAACACGATGAAACTGCCCATAAATCTGAACATAGCCTCGAAGTTCAGCTTCCTTTTTTGCAATATATTTATCAAAGAGCTAAGAAAGAACTCAAGATAATTCCCCTAATTATCTCAACTCAAGACTATGACAAATGCATTAAAGTTGCATCCCTACTGTCAAGTATCATAAAAAAAGATAGCTGCATTGGCATCATTGCCTCAAGTGACTTTACGCACTATGGCCCGGGTTATGGATTCATGCCCTTTTCATATAACAAAGAGACAAAGAAGAACTTGTATGATTTAGATAAGAAAGCAATTACCGAAGTCCTTAATCTGAATCCCGAAGCATTCTTCCAGAAAGCCATAAAAACAACAATCTGCGGCTTCGCTCCAATTGTTGTTCTGACAGAACTTTCCAGAATCTTGAAAAAACAAGCAAAACTACTGAAATACTATACCTCGGGAGACATTTCCAATGATTACAGCAGTGCAGTCGGCTACGGGAGTATCGCTTTCTCATAGGTTTTGCACAACTTTTTTAAGTCCTCTTATCCTGTTCTTTCATGACAAATCTCAAGTGCCCAATAATAACTGTAGCAGGTCATGTTGACCATGGCAAGACAACTATCCTAGATTCTATCAGAGGAACATGTGTTGCTTCAAAAGAAGCAGGCCTAATAACCCAAAAAATATCCTTTACTTCTGTTCCATCATCTATTCTAAGAGAAAGATGTTCAAAAGTTCTTGAAAAATATAAGATTAAACTAGAGATTCCCGGTTTTCTTTTTATTGATACTCCTGGACATGCTGCCTTTACAAATTTAAGAAAAATTGGCGGAAGCTTGGCAGATATCGCTATTCTGGTAATTGATATTAATGAAGGATTAATGGAGCAGACTAAAGAAACAATAGAGATTCTTAAGTCAAGTAAAGTTCCTTTCATTGTTGCCCTGAATAAGATTGATGCCATAAATGGCTGGCGTCAAGTCTCTCCGGATCTTGTCGAAGACCTAGATAAGCAGCCAGACTATGTAAAAAGAGAATTTGACAAAAAACTCTACAGAATTGTTGCTGCCCTGACAAATTATGGTTTTGATTCTGACTTATTTTTTAGGATTTCAAAATTCGAGAAACAACTTGCTCTAGTTCCCTGTTCTGCTAAAACAAGGGAAGGACTTCCTGAGCTTTTATCCATGTTAGCCGGCTTATCCCAAAGGTTCTTGATGGACAAGCTTGAACTAGGAAAAGAAACAAAAGGAACAATACTCGAAATAAAAAAAGAAAAAATAACTTATTGTGAAGCAATTATTTATGATGGGATACTAAAGAAAACAGACACTTTGATTATAGCAACTCTTGATAGTGCAATAGACACAAAAATTCGAGCTTTATTCAAAGCCCAACCTCTTGGAAAAGGTTATGAAACTGCAGATGAAGTTTCAGCAGCAGCCGGAATAAGAATGCAATTTCCTTCTGAAGCAACTCAAGCCCTAGTCCCCGGAATGCCTTTTGTTGTTGTGAATTCAAAGAATAAAAAAGATATTGAAGAAGCAAAGCAAAAAATTCAGAGAGAAGTCTCAGCATCAATAGAGACTGATAAAGAGGGCATAATTGCTAAGGCAGATTCCTTAGGATCACTAGAAGCACTTCTATTGTTATTGAGAAAAGCGAGATTTAATGTATCTAGGGCTTCAATAGGAGATATTATGCAGTCTGATGTTTCTCTTGCTAAATCATTCAACGATATGAATCAAGTCATTGTTGGTTTTAACGTAAAATCCGAGCCTGAAAATGAACAAGCGCAGAGTCAGGGAATAAAAATAATTACCAATGAGGTTATCTATCATATTATTGAACAGCTAGATGCATGGTCTAAAGCAAAGGCTCTTGAAATAGAAAGAAAAAAACTTCAAGGCCTTACTTGGCCCGTTAAGATAAAAATTCTGAGAAATTCATGTTTTAGGCAGAGCAAGCCCGCAATATTTGGAATCAGAATTGAAGCAGGAATTCTGAAACCAGGAATAACTCTAATGGACAAAGAGGGGAATAATGTAGATAAGGTCAAAGGTATACAATCCGAAGGAAAAAATGTTGACCAAGCCCAAGTAGGCCAGGAAATTGCAATGTCCTTGCCAAACATAACCTTCGGAAGACAGATTCAAGAAGATGACTATCTTTATGCTTCTTTGAATGCAGAAGAATTCCTTAAACTAAAAGAAAACAAGAAATATCTTAATCAAGACGAAATTTCTTTGTTGCAAGAAATAGCTGAGATTAAGAGAAAAACGAAACCAACTTGGGGAATCTAATTATCTTTAATTCTGGTGGTTACATGGTTGAGCAGGTACATAAATCATAAACTCGCGACCATATCTTGTTAATCTTTTCATTGCATCATCTACACACTCTCGTAAATATGAAGTATCTGGTTGAACTGTTCTATTATGCCCATACCCTCTTTTATTGTCGGGCATATTGTGAGTCCCCCGGTATTGTCTTATTGCATTCTCAATATCTCTCCTTAGGTCTTTTCCAGAAGGTCTAAAGATAATGGCCGCTTCATCTCTCTTTTGTTGTATCAGTTTAGGTGTAGCTGCACAACCTCCAATAATTCCAGTAGCTAAAACAGAAACAAGCAAAGCAAGTCCAACAATTAGGTTTCTTCCCATTATATTTATCTTCTTTTAAAGTTTAAAAAGATTATTGTAATAGAATGGAATGAGCCTGCTGGGATTTGAACCCAGGACCTACGGCTTTCTTTAGAACATACCAACTCAGGATGAGTTGTGGTCTTATAAGACCGTTGCTCTAAAACCAGGCTGAGCTACAGGCTCACATCCATAAATTAATCAGCTATTGTTGTTTTATAAAGTTTTTGAGAGACTAAATAAAGAATTAGAATATTGTCTTCTGCCTGAATGTTCTCTTAACGAACTCATTCGCTTTTTTCAAGACTTCCTTTGTGTTGTTCTGAGACAGGAGTTCCCAAGCCTCAAGATAGGGAGCCCATCTATACGCATCATGTTCTGATGAAAGTCTGATCTCTGACTTGTTTGTTTGTGCAAGCACAAAAGAGACTTCTTTCTTAACAAGCTCTTGACTCTGATTTCTGAAGAAATATGAGATCTTATCGTGAAATTCTGGCAGGAATTTTATATCCTTGGCAAGCAATCCGGTCTCTTCTCCAAGTTCTCTTACAGCAGTCTGCATCTCTGTCTCGCTTTTATCAACAATGCCCTTTGGGAATTCCCAAGCTTCTTTGAAGTTAGCATTTGCTTTTCTATAAAGGATCAAGAATCTTATATCTGTCTCTCTCTTAATTAGGACTATCCCAACTGATTTTTCTGTTAACATTTTTACCTTCTTTTTTATAAGATTTTTAAGGCGCTTGCTTTTTTAATCTTTTCTATACTTTTGTATATGATTTATATTTGAATGTTATTGTGAAAGAAAAAAATATTATGCGCCTCAATTTACTTTAATGCGCTTTGGCTTCTCTAAAAATGTGCGATATACCACATACCCCTGGAAAGAACTATTTCATCGCCCTCTGTTTCAAGATTCCAAGGTTAAGATCAAAATTCTTTTCAACAAAATAATTAGCATCAGCAAGAAGTTTTTTGACGCCCCTTACTCTTACAATTGCAAGTGCTTTCTCAAAAGTGCACCACTTGAAATCCTCGTGTTCGTGACTTATCCTGACATTCCACTGCCATGTTTGGGCCAATAAAAAAACAGCTTCTTTTCGTATCATCTGATTTTTATCATGGGGGTCTCGGAAATACATCTTTGCAACTTCTCTGAAACCTGGAATAAATTGCAAGTCTCCCAAGCCAACTTCTTCAAAAGCCTCTCTAAAAGAAGTCATCTCTTCTGTTTCTCCAGGCTCAACAATTCCCTTAACAAAGCCCCAGTATGTTGGATACTTAACTAGAAGAAAATGGGGCCTTCCCTCATGGACATGAAAAATAATTGGTCCACAGCTCAGCTGATACTTTGCTTTGGGTTTTGGGATATGTTTAGAGATATTCATGGATTCAGGACGTATCTTAAATTAAAAATGTTTCTGTTCTAAACAAAGCGCATTAATGAAACTAAAGCGCACATAAACCTTGATAAATCTTTTAATTAGAATATAACCCTTCTATCTTTATTTCTCAAGCACTGCCTGCGCTGCAGAAAGAATTGCGATAGGAACCCTAAAAGGAGAGCAAGAAACATTTGATAATCCTATTTTATAACAGAATTTGACACTTGCAGGATCTCCGCCATGCTCTCCGCAGATTCCAATGTCCATATCTTTTTTAACAGATCTTGCTTTTTCAACGCATATCTGCATAATCTTTCCAACACCTTCTTGATCAATTGTCTGGAATGGGTCTTTCTTGAAGATATCTTTTGCGAGGTAGGACGGAATGAATCTTCCAGAGTCATCTCTTGAGAACCCTAGGGTGGTTTGGGTGAGGTCATTCGTTCCGAAGCTCATGAACTCCGCTTCTTTTGCAAGATCGTCTGCAATAATTGCGGCTCTTGGGAATTCAATCATAGTTCCTATTTTATAATCTATCTTGCTATCGGCGCCTGTTTCTTTTGCAACTCTTTTTACGATTTCTTTTATTGTTTTGAATTCTTTAAGATGGATTATATTTGGGATTTCTATTTCAGGAAGAGCTTCGATTCCTTTCTTTTTTGCGTTTAAAGCAGCTTCGAAAATTGCTCTTGCTTGCATCTCAGATATTTCAGGATATACTATTCCAAGTCTACATCCTCTGAATCCAAGCATGGGATTGAATTCATGCAATTCAGTGATTTTTGTCTTGATTTTTTGAACAGAAATTCCAGATATTTTTGCGAGTTCATTGATTTCTTTATCTTCTTTTGGCAAGAATTCATGAAGCGGAGGATCCAAGAACCTTATAATTACGGGCAACCCGTTCATTGCTTCAAATATTCCCTCAAAATCCTCTCTTTGATAAGGTAGGAGCTTGTTCAGAGCTTTTTTTCTGCTCTCTTCGGTATCAGCTAGAATCATCTCTCTCATAGCATTTATTCTATCTCCTTCAAAAAACATATGCTCGGTTCTGCATAATCCAATACCTTCAGCGCCAAAATCTCTTGCGATTTTAGCATCTTTTCCATTATCTGCATTTGCTCGGACCCCCATTTTTTTTATTTCTTGGGCCCATTTCATTAATTCTGCAAACTCTCCAGTAAGTTCAGGGTTTATAACCGATAATGTTCCTGGGTAAAACTCCCCTGTTGTTCCATCCAAAGTTAGATAATCTCCTTCATTAAGAACTAAGTCTTTAATATGGGCTTTCTTATTTTTTTCATCTACTTCAAGTTCAGAGCATCCAACAATACAGCATTTTCCCATACCTCTTGCAACAACTGCTGCATGAGAGGTCATTCCTCCACGGCATGTTAAAATACCTTTGGCTATATGCATTCCTTCGATATCTTCCGGGCTTGTTTCAAGCCGGACAAGGATGACTTTTTCATTCCGGTCATTCCAGATAACCGCATCTTCGCTGTTAAAAATTATTCTTCCGACAGCAGCTCCCGGACTTGCTGGCAATCCTCTTGAGATGGGCTGATTTTTTTCTTTAGCAACAGGGTCAATTCTTTTATGCAGTAATTGATTCAATTGTGCAGGATCAACTCTCTTGATTGCGTCTTCTTTTGAGATTAATTTATCTTTGAACATATCCACTGCTATTTTGACAGCAGCTGCCCCGGTTCTTTTTCCATTTCTTGTCTGCAAGATATATAACTTCCCCTCTTGAATTGTGAACTCAAGGTCTTGCATATCTTTATAGTGTTTCTCAAGTTTATCTCTTATTTTAACAAGTTCATCATATATTTTTGGATTGTCTTTTTTCAGGACAGAGAGTGGATTTGGTGTTCTTATACCTGCCACAACATCCTCGCCCTGAGCATTCATCAGATACTCTCCATAGAATTCATTCTCTCCAGTACTTGGATTTCTTGTGAAGGCAACACCTGTTCCTGAACTCGAACCAAGATTTCCGAATACCATTGCTTGAACAGTTACGGCTGTTCCAAGCAAATCCCTAAGGTCATTAAGCTCCCTATATTTCACTGCTCTTGCACCGTTCCATGATAGAAAGACAGCATCAATAGACATCTGTAGCTGTTCTCTTGGATCATTTGGAAATTCTTTTCCAGTTGATTTTTTTACAAGCCCCTTATAGTCATTGATTATGGTCTTCAAGTCTTCGGCATTTAGGTCCATATCTAACTCAATCCCCCTTGTGTCCTTTCTATTTTCAAGGATATCCTCAAATTTTCTTATATCTATTCCCAGAACAACATCTCCGAACATCTGTATAAATCGTCTATACGAATCAAGCACAAATCTTTCGTTTCCGGTTTTTTTGATTAATCCGGAGATTGTTTCATCATTTAATCCTAAGTTAAGGATGGTCTCCATCATGCCGGGCATTGAAGCAACTGCCCCCGATCTCACTGAGAGAAGAAGAGGATTTTCTCTGTCTCCAAATTTCTTTCCCATCTTCTGCTCAAGCTTCTTCAAAGAATCATCGACCTGTTTCTTAAGCTCTTCAGGATATTTTTTATTATTTTTCAAAAAATAATCACAGACCTCTACAGAGATGGTAAATCCCGCAGGTACAGGCAAGCCAATTTTAGTCATCTCTGCTAAGTTAGCGCCCTTGCCTCCAAGGATTTTCTTCATCTCAATGCTGCCTTCATCGAAAGAATATACATATTTTGCCATTTTTTAATACAAAGTAGAAATAAAAAATATGTTTATAAAGATATGCTTAAGAATAATTATGTGATTGACTTTCATAGAATTTAAATATTCAACACCTATAACCAGAACATGTGTGGGATAATAGGCTATATCGGAAATAAAGAGGCTGTTCCTATCCTACTTGATGGTCTAAAGAGACTTGAGTACAGGGGATATGACTCTGCAGGAATATGTGTTGTAGACAAGTCTCTGGACCCTAAGGGTGTATCCTGCGTAAAAAGAAAAGGAAAGATTACAGAACTCGAAAATGCTCCAGAACTTAAGAATCTTAAAGGAACTCTGGGCATAGCACACACAAGATGGGCGACTCACGGAGAGCCGAATGAAATAAATGCTCATCCACATTTTGACTGCAAAGGAGATATTTCTATAGTTCATAATGGCATCATAGAGAACTTCAGGTCTCTAAAAGAAGTTCTTATCAAGGAGGGCCATAATATAAAATCAGATACAGATTCAGAAATAATTGCCCATATGATTGAACACTTCTATAAGGGCGATATTGAGCAAGCAACTCTGAAGGCCCTTAGATATCTTGAAGGAGCTTTTGGCTTAGCCATTATCCATAAATCAGAAAACAAAATAATCGCCGCAAGAAAAGGTTCCCCCCTTGTTATCGGCCTTGGAAATGAGGAGATGTTCATAGCTTCTGATGTCTCTGCAATTCTCGATCATACAAAGAAAGTGATATACCTAAATGATGGGGAAATTGCCAGTATAACGCGGAATAATTACACCATAAAAAAACTAGATGGCGCACAAGTTTCTAGTCAAGTTCATGAAATAAACTGGAACTTGGAGGAGATTGAAAAACAAGGTTTTAAACACTTCATGTTAAAAGAGATTTTTGAACAGCCAAGGTCAATTGAAAATACTCTACGAGGAAGAATAAAAAACAATCAGATAAAAATAATTCTTGACACAGAACCAGAAAAGATAACCCGGATAATTATAACTGCTTGCGGAACAAGCTGGCACTCTGCACTCATTGGAAAGCACATCTTCGAAAAGTTGCTTGAGATTCCAGTTGAGGTTGATTATGCTTCTGAACTCAGATATAGAAATCCGATTTTGCACGAACAAGATCTATTGATTGCCATCTCTCAATCAGGTGAGACCGCAGATACTCTTGCAGCTTTGAGAGAAGCAAAAGCAAAAGGCTCGAATGTTCTTGGAATAGTGAATGTTGTGGGTTCAACAATTGCAAGAGAATCAGGAACAGGCATATATCTTCATGCAGGCCCTGAAATCGGAGTTGCATCCACAAAGGCCTTTACCTGTCAGATAACTTCCTTATTGATTCTTGCATTATATTTTAGGCAGAAAAGAGGACTTCCTCTTGATGAAGCACTTCTATCTGAACTCTCCGAAATTCCCGGAAAAATTGACCAAGTTCTCCATGAATCTGAGAGAGTTCTTGAAATTGCAAAGAGATTTAATCAGGCAAAGAACTTTTTGTATTTAGGCAGAGGAATAAACTTTCCAGTTGCTCTTGAAGGAGCCCTCAAGCTCAAGGAAATTTCTTATATTCACGCAGAAGGATATCCTGCAGCAGAGATGAAGCATGGGCCAATAGCCTTAATAGATGAAAACATGCCCGTAGTCTTCCTTGCTCCACACGATAATACCTACGATAAGATTCTAAGCAATATGGAAGAAGTTAGAGCAAGAGGAGGCAAGATAATTGCCATAATAAACGAACAAGATAGTAAGATCTCTGCACTCACAGAAAATATAATCCAAGTTCCAAAAGTTTCGGATATACTCTCTCCTTTAATTAATGTCATTCCCCTGCAACTTCTAGCCTATTACATTGCAGATCTTAAAGGCCTAAATGTAGACCAGCCAAGGAACTTGGCTAAGAGTGTGACTGTAGAGTAAAAAAATATGATGATAATAGGACGTAAACATGAAAACTTTCTCTGCACGAATGTGCCGAGTTTTCGATAATTTTCACCTTAGAAAGAAAAACTTTCAAACGTAAATTAGTCCTAAAATCTAATAGTATTAAGGTCGTCGGATATATAAACCTTTCGTTTTGTAATTACTGGGCCGTATAGACAAGAATAGGATACGTCTTAATCTGTTTTATCTTTGGCTTATCCTTTTATTCTATACATATCAAAGAAGATAAAATCATCTCTCTCTGAGACACACCACTCAAGAACCACATTATACTCTGGAACTTTTCTTGCCATCCTAAGAAGATGGGATAATTCTGCATTACTTAGGGTAGAAGCATCACCATGGATCCTCTCTAGCAGGGGATGGACTTCTGGATGATCAATATCTCGGAGAAAACTATAGTGTGCATCTAGTTTTCCATCAGTTCCTATCAAAGAATACATTCCTTTGACAACTTCAATAACTATTTTATCTTTCAGAATCATTATATTGCCTGATCTTTTCATACCATGACCTGGCAGAACCATAAACTTCATCTCATCGCCGTATTTTTCCCTTAATTCTGTAATTCTTTTGCATATCTCCTCTTTAGGTACATGGATAAAGGTTGGAAGGGCGAACTTCCTGTCCCCTTCAACATCTGTCCTCAAGACCCAGCCCTTATAGTTAAGATGTTCATTATTCCATTTTATGTCTTCAGGGCTTTTTACAATTTCAAAGTCTCTGATTGGAAAGCCCCACTCTCTCAATTTCAGTAATCCATCAATTTTCTTTCCCATTTTATGTTATTTATGTGAATCTTTCATTTAGGCCTTTGTCTTTCCAATCTCGGTCCATGTTGTTCTCTATCTTCGTCTTGATTACATAATCCAAAGAGAAGTCGAAATCAACAGACATCTGATTGAACGCCTTGATAAGGCAGACCATATCGCTCTGAAAAAGGGGGATTTTATTCTTTCTGTAATTCTCCCAGGCATGAGATAGTATCTTATGTAGCAAGGCAATTTTTCCTTCTGGACTTGCTCGGGATATTGAGTCTGACTCGTCTGGTCCTTCCATGAGAATGTTGATCTTGAATATGCCTGCGAGATGAAGTGTTCTTTGTAGAGCGTCCCCGATTTCTTCATAAAATCCATGTTTTCCTTCCAGGTTATTATTCAAATAAGCCTCATAAGCCTCAGAAATTTCAGAATGGATGAGGGCAATCTTTTCTGATACGATTATATCCTCCTTTTTTGTGCCAAACCCCTTTCTAGAAGCCTGTTCCATAACAATTTTCATTAAGTGTTCAGAGTCCATTTGTTCCTCTAAATTCCCACATACCATAGATTTATAAAACTTTTTTCTCTTGATTGTTTATTTTATAGTGGTATAGATAGCAAGCATAGATTTATAAATCTAATTTTATTGGATTTGTCATGAGAATAAAATTAAAGAAAGGTTATCAAAAAGAGTTAATTTTATTAGCAAAAGAAGAGAATAATCTTACCTGGGATGCCCTGTCTAAAAAGATAGGAGTAAGTGAGCAATACCTGAGAAATGAGCTAAAAAAAGAAAAAACAACCATCTCAAAAGAAGTATATGGAAGATTAGGGAAATTAACAAAAGAAGATTTTGATAAGTTCATAGAAGAAACTCTGCAAGATGACTGGGGTAGATCAAAAGGGGGGAAAAATCAAAGAAACGCCAAATTGCTTGTTAATGATCCTTCAATAGAACTTGCAGAAATGGTAGGGATTATCTTAGGCGACGGTAATCTATGGGAAAAAGAAGGAGGTTATTATTATGTCCGAATTTGTGGGGATAGCATAAAAGACAAAGATTATTTGATAAATTATGTCTGTCCATTATTCAAAAAACTCTTCGGCATTAATCCAAATATAATCAAGCATAAGACACACAATGAACTGTTTTTATCAAAAGGAAATAAAGACATTATCTTTACTCTAAAAAGATTTGGGTTAAAAACAGGTGATAAAATAAAGAATGATGTGGGCATTCCAGACTGGGTATTTGATTCGGGGGATTATCTAAAAGCATGCATAAGGGGGTTAATAGATACTGATGGGTCTGTTTGTCCAATAACAGGTAGGGATTATTCCTATATCTGGTTTTCAAGCAATATTCCTCAATTAAGAAACGATTTTAGCAAAGCGATGGTTCTTCTGGGCATTCAAATTTCAAAGTGGAATTATAAAAAAGGGCATGCTCCAGAGGTATATATTGGCAGTAAAAAGGCAATAGAAAGGTTTTTTAAGGAAGTTGGATTTTCAAATTTGAAACATCTTAGGAAGTTTCATGCTCCCGTAGTGTAGAGGCCAATCTTCTTAAAAAAATTTTAAGAGGGGCTAGGCATAGTGCCCTTTCACGGCTCAGACCCGAGTTCGAATCTCGGCGGGAGCATCTCTTTTTTTATCTTTGTGTAACAAAAAATGTTCTAATTAGGTCCGTGATATAAACTTAAACCCAAACCTTTAAATATTGAATAATATAAATAATATAAATAATACTATAAAAGAGGGAGAATGGCAAAGAAAGTTTTAAGTGTAACAATAGACGAAAAGATTCTTGAAATTTGGAAAGAATACGCCGAAGAAGAGTGTATTAATTCCTCTCAACTAATCGAGAAATTACTAAAAGAGCATCTAAAAAAGAGGGGAAAAAATGTTAAATAAAAAATATTGGTTAATTATCGTCTTTTTTATATCCCTCCTCCTTGTAACTAGGCTAACATCCGCAGACATAGTGGATGTTTGCAAGACATTATCCTCTCCTGGACAGTACGAATTAAATCAGCCCCTCTCTTCAGCAACAACTTGTTTGACTATTACCTCAAGCAACCTGGTGTTAGACTGCAAAGGAAATACTATCTTTTACAACACTGGTGGGGGAGCAACTAACTATGGTATTAATGTAATATACCTACTTGTTCCATTAACAAACATTACTCTGGCAAATTGCATAATCCAAGACACCACGGTAGCCGGAACTCCCTCTGCGGGAATACAGTTTACGAGAGTTTCAGATTCTTATATTGTTAATAATTCTATTCAGACAAATGGGACCACCCTAAATCATGGAATTCTTTTTACAACAGGATGCAAAAGAAATAGAATAGAAAATAATACCATAAACACATTGGGAAGCGGGGTTACAAATGTGGGAATTTATTTTACTACCGAATCATCAAATAATAATATAACTGGAAATACAATTAGCGGGGTAGGAACGACAACGAGTTATGCAATTTATATGTTGGTTGATTCAAATGATAACTTAGTTCAAAATAATAGTTTATCTACAATATCTACCGTTGGTTCAGGTAATGCTGACTCTCACGTGGTTGTAATTTCTTCAAGTAATAGAAATAATATAACCGGAAACTATATCTACAGCCAAGGATATCAAAGAAGTTATACGGTTTATTTAACCACAAATGCAAATGGGAATGTAATCGAATATAACAATATTGTAACAAGCATTACTGCAGCCACCGCTTATGGGGTTTATATCTTATATTCTCCCAACAACATTGTTCAAGGGAATACTATCACTCCCAATGGAACAGGCACGTTACATGGAGTATATGCAACTAATGCACCTTACGCCACTATCCAAGATAATGTAGTTAATATTAATAACACCGCAGCTTCTACTCTTAGCGGTGTTACTATCTCTTCTTCTTCTCCCTATACTACTATTCAAAATAACACCCTCTTGATTTCAGGAAATGGGACAATAAATGGGGTATCAATAGTTTCAAGTGGTTCTAGTGTTATTCAAGAGAATAATATCTCCATTGTCGGCGTAGGTTCAACTATCAATGGAATTATTAGTACTGATTCTCCTGACAGTTTCATCGAAAAGAACAATATTTCTATTAATGCAGCAGGCACTTTAAATGGTATCTCTGCTACAACCTCTTATTTATTGGATATTCAAAATAATAATATTCTTGTAAATGGAACAACAGCTTTAAATGGAATTTTAGGGACTACTTCGCGTTCAATTTCAATAGAAAGTAACGCAATCAATGTTTCAGGAACAGGAGCAACAAACTACGGGGTTTATCTATTATCCTCCTCTTCTGGAAGTGTAAAGAACAATAATATCTCTGCTTCAGCATCCACGCCCGCATATGGGATTTATTTATACCGTAATTCGATGTCTGCTTTAATCGAAGGAAATAGAGTCTCTTCCTATGGCACTGGAAATGCAAACCCCGGGATTTATCTTTCAACAGGTTCAAACCAGAACATAGTACGAAGTAATGTAATTAATACCACCGGATTAGGCACAACAAATTATGGGATTTACATAGTAACGTGTGACAAAAATCTATTAGAATTAAACAATATTTCTACAAGGGGGACTACTGCAAATCACGGAGTCTATATTGTGACCCAAGCAGAAAATAATACTGTAAAAGATAACATAATTAATACATACGGAACCTCTGGGAGCTATGGCGTATATGTTAACAGTGCAAATAAGAATAAAATAATCGGAAATAATATTCGCACTAATAGTTCGGTGCAAACGCCAGCAACATCCACAACAAATTATGGAATTTCAGTTGGAGCAAGCTCATATTTCTCAGAAGTTTATAATAATACTGTTTATACTGGCGGGGGAGCAAATAATTATGGGGTCTATATATTAACTAACTCGAGATGGGGGGCATTTAGCGGGAATAATATATATTCTAATGGGACCGGTGCAACAAACTATGGGTTATTTATCTCTGAAAGCCATTATAATACTTTTGAGAATAATTTGATATCCTCTTCTGGTTCTGCTACAGACCATGGAGTTTATCTTTATTCAAGTTCAAGGGGGAATATCTTAAGAAATAATACTATATCTGCTTCAGGAAGTACCGATTCTCATGCATTTGCCTTTTTGAATGTTAGTGCCGGAGGATATCCTGAAAGTAATATTATTCAAAATAATAATATTTTGAGTGCTTCAGGAAATGATTTAAATTTTGGAATAGCGAGCATAAATGGAACATGGTTAATTGACCAGCAAGCAGGGAAATATTCATTTACAGGAACTGCAGGAAGTTTGATTATAGAAAATTCTAGTGCGGGAAAAATAAGTTTTGCTGCAGGATTGTTATCCGGAACAACGCAAACAGATTTTAGTAATAGAATATATGTTAAAGATAATTTAGCATACTTTAATGAAAGCGTTTCTGGTTTGAATAAATCAGCAGAAATAACTCTTTATAACATTTCAACAACTTCCACTGAATTGCAGATATACCGAAATGGGGATCTTTGCAATGGTCTCTGTAACAATCTTACTTCCATGCAAGCAGGCAGTGTCACATTTAATGTAACGCGCGGGGGAAATTATTCCATCTACCCAATCTCAAGTTTGCCCGTAATAACTTTAAATGAACCAGGGGCAACCTACGCTACTTCTCAGCAAGATCTGAATTTTAATTTTACTGCAAAAGATGATTCTATAGGGAATTTAAATTGTAGCATCTATATCAATTCCATTTTAAATAAAACAAATTCTTCCACAGAAAATAATACCCTAACAAACTTTTTAGTAGAAGGAATTGCTGAAGGAAATTATTCATGGT
>Ga0268276_1001029_pt1 | contig 29520 bp, 31 predicted proteins | sample saktaG_4_FD_190145 | JGI IMG/M metagenome (GOLD analysis project Ga0268276, IMG submission 190145) | Saline water microbial communities from Sakinaw Lake, British Columbia, Canada - sak_2010_1_5_45m | ecosystem: Environmental > Aquatic > Non-marine Saline and Alkaline > Saline ...
CAACAACAACAACAACAACAACAACAACAACAACAACAACAACAACAACAACAACCATCAGGAAGAGCTGATGCTCTTGTAAATAGTAGAGCAATAGGGAGATCATCAACATCTGCTCTTCACCAACAACAACAACAACCGATAATGCCAACTATTTCTGAAGAAAAACAAAGAAAACTTGCTGAATTTAAAGCTGAATTTAAACGTGACGCACACAACATAGCTATTAAACTAAAAAAAAAAGAACTACAACCACAACAACAAGAACAAAAACTCCAAGAACAAATTGCAGCTTTAAAACAACAACACCAACAACGACAACAACAAGAAGTGCAACAACAACAACAACGACAACAACAAGAAGTGCAACAATTTGCAGCTCTTCAACAACAACTCACGCAACTTACGCCTCAAAAAGAACAACAACTACTACTACAACAACAAGAAGACCTACAAAAACTAAAAAAACAAGAACAAGAATTAAAAAAACAACTACTAGAACAAAATCTCAAGGTAACTTCGGAACAAGAACTGAAACTATTACAACAACAACAACCAATAGACAAAAAACAACTACAACAATTACAAGAACAACCTCCAATTATCAACGTTCCTGTTCCATCTGCTTTTCTTCAACAACAACCAATAGACATAAAACAACTACAACAATTACAAGAAAAATCTCAAATTACTAACGTTCCTGTTCCTGTTCCATCTACGGCTCTTCTTCGACAACCATCACTATCAGTAATAGCTCATGCTCCTATAAGTGTACGTCAACACAATGACTTAATTTTACTCCCTTATCAAGAAGCAATATTTATTAATTATAAACAGACTTATCCAGATGTTACAAGAGCTGATTTTCTTGAAAAAATAACTGAGAATCCCCAAATATTACATTCCAGTAACGATCTAAATGCTTTTTTTTTAAATAAACAAAAAGAACTAGACACAAAACTAGACATGGCTACTCCTGTTATAAGGTCGCATACTTTACTGTCGGCGGCACAGTTGGCACAGCGCCGCGCAGCAGTTCCCACGCCGTTTACGAGTCGGCGCACATCCCCCCTTCACTCGTCGCATAACCAGCAATATGATGCGGAACTTGCTGATCTTGTGTCAACCCCCTATGCTAGTCTTACGGCAAACCCCTCTGCTACAACATCGAAAACACCGCAGGGATATCGTCGTGTATTTAATACAGATGATGACTTGGATCATTTTCTGCCACTAGAAAAAGAAGAACTAGCAGCAGCAGCGCACCCCGTATCGCCGCCCTCGCTCTCGCTCTCATCATCAAATGTTGATCCAGATGGAGAACTAGTCGTGGCTACTAGTCAACCAGTCGTGGCTGCTAGTGCGGCTACTAGTCAACCAGTCGTGGCTGCTGGTCATGGTCCTGGTCCTGGTCCTGTTACTGGTCCTGGTGCTAGTGCGGCTACTAGTCAACCAGTCGTGGCTGCTAGTGCGGCTACTAGGCGTAATGCGGCTTTAGCTAAGATTAGAAATCAGGGCGGTAAATCAAAAAGAAAACACAACATCATGAGCAAAAAAAAACATACTAGACGTAGACGTGGTGTAAAAGGTGGTAAAAGTCGAAGATGTCGCAAACCATGTAATAAAAACCTTAGCAGTAAATTTTAGAATATTATATTTATATTATTTTTTAATTTATAAATATAAATATGCATAAAAGAAATCGTAAAACAAGTTGTAAAAAGTTATCGAAAAGATATAGTCGCTATAAAAAAAAATTGTACAAGTATTCGAGCCCAATACGGGCTCAAAAAATGGCAACTAAATATTTGGGTAAAACGGTAAAATTGTATCCGGCAAATAATCCTGTAAAAAAATACAGAGTTTGCGACCCCGTTTCTAAAAAGTGGGTTAATTTCGGACAGCTTGGTTACGAAGACTATACGCGCCACAAAAATAAAACGCGCAGGCACAATTATTTAACGCGAACAGCGAATATGCGCGGCGACTGGAAAAAAAACAAGTATTCCGCGAATAATTTGAGTCGCAAAATTCTTTGGTGAGTAAAAGTAAACGCGTACAGTTATTCTGTTAATCTTTGTCGCTTACTTTATTGCCGATATCGCTTAGTCATTTTTCTTCCTCTTTTTCCCTTTCTTCTTTTTGTTACCTTTCTTCCTTTTGTTACCCTTCTTCCTTTTCTTCCCCCCTTTGTTTGCGACATGAATGTAACGCTCGCCGCTAAACTAGACAAATGTAATTGTGATAATAACTCGCCAATGTTCATAATTCTTGATTGGTTTAGTTTGGTTTTTAAAAATTCTATTACATCTTTTGGAATTTCTCCTCCTTCCGTTTGTTGTGTTTGTTGTGTTTGTTGTGTTTGTTGATAAAGTAAAAATATATAACGATGCAGTTTACCGGGCGGCGGGGAAGGACCTTTATAATCACACACTGTTGTTCCGCGTCTATCCAGGTTCCAACCAATGCCAGAAATGTTTACCACAACCCAGTGAATGTGTGTTCCGGATGGTGCATCGGGGTCATACATAATAAGCGTGAATTGGTTTTTTTCTGCACCATCATAATTCACCATCGGTTTATCGGCTGCTTGAACAGGTAATAACTCTTGTACACTGTTCTTGTCAATAATAATATTATTATTATATTGTATGATTAATTTGTTCATAATACAATATAATAATAATAAAATAAAAAATGAAATTATTGACCGTATTGAGCGTGAACGCGATCTTGTGATTCGTTGAATTCTTTTTCCATCGCAGCAAATTCTTTTTTCACCTCCTTTTGTAATTTGGGGTTGGTCATTAGGATAATTGAATTGACGGTTTGATATACCAAGTATATCACAATCAACCACGATATCCATGTAAATTTCGTATAGCATGTTTCATTTGCTAGCCATATTGTGAACGTCGCATACAATACCACAATCAACAACGATAAAATTAAAACTACAGTATTTTTTGGCACAATCCCCAATCCAAACATTACATAAGAGTCTAGTAAAATGCTTATAATGACCAACATCAATATGAATGTTGCCATTGGGCATGTAGATATATTCATAACTACTACTTACTTTACTAAAATAATATATTATAAAGTATAATGATATTATTTTATTGAATTTGTTATAATTAATTAATAATAATAACAATAATTAATAATAAGTAATAATAACAACAATAATTAATAATTAATAATTAATAATAATAACATAATAACATTAATTTCTAAATATGACAGTAAAAAATCGTGCAGCAATAAGTAGAGTAATAAATCAGGGAGGATTTGGATGCATATTTTATCCGTCTCTCCCTTGTAAGAAGGAAACAAAAAGAAATAGCAACACCAACAGCTCGGAGTATGTTTCTAAACTTGTAAAAAATAATTTCAGTTCTGAAAATGAAATACGGATTGGGAAAATTATTCAGGGCATTCCATTTTACAGCTTGTATTATGTGCCCGTTATACAGAGTTGCGCCGCGTCTTTAGCAAAAGTTAATGAGAGAGAAATAAAGAATTGTAGTATAATAAGCGGAAAATCATCATCGACGTCAACGGCGACAACGGCAACAAACGCGGGTTCAAAAAAATTCATATTATTAAAAATGAAATACGTAGAAAATATAAAATTCACAAAATACTTGTTGTCAATATCAAATAAAAAACATATTTTGAACACGCTTTTTGACACGTATTCTTATTTTTTATTCTCTCTGGAACAGCTAATGAAGAATGGAATAGTGCACTACGATTTCAAATGGGATAATGCGGTGATTGACCTGAAGACAGAACTTCCTGTTATTTTAGATTTTGGAATTTCAATACCTATAAATTTGTTGCTGGACCTGGACAAAGACCAAGACGATACAGATACGTACGAGGCATATCGTGACTATTTCTACATTTATTTTCCGGAATACAGTTTATGGTGTATAGAAATTCATTTGATCAACTACGTTCTGAACAAAAACAGCAGAATAACACCGGAATCGTTACAAGGCACAATCGAAACGTACGTGGATTCAAACGACGCATTTACAATTTTATCACCGGAGTTTATTGACCGGTATAAAAAGCTTTGTTATTCAACGATGGAGCGTTTTATAAACCAGTCTCGCAAGTACGTTATTGGCGAGTGCTTGAAGCATTGGAACACATGGGATAATTACGCGCTCAGCATTTCATATTTGCAAGTTATAAAATTCATATCCACATCGGGATTCACGTCGAATCATTTTTTAATTTCATTTTCTGAAATACTTATGGACAACATTCATCCGGACCCGTCTAGAAGAAGTGACTATGCGACAACGAGATACAAGTACAAGTCAATATTTTACCAGGATGTGAATATTGAAAATTATGAACTTTTGATTGATAATTTTGATTTTGACGATTTTAGGTCGAATTCTGTCAAAGAGTCGAAGCGAAATGAGGAAATGTTTTCCCAAATATCACAGCAAGGGGGGACATGCGCCCCCCCTTTAACCCCCTCTGTATAATGGGTTACGCCTTCTATGGAATGGGTTACGTGTCCCCCTGAAATATAATAAATATATATAATATACTTAGATATATAATTGGATTAATCAATAACCGGTTCCCACACACACACCCACCCACACGGAATAAAGTAAGAAAGATAAAATAAAATGGTAAAAAATACAAAAGGAGGTTGCAATGGAAAAAAAGTAGCGCATAAACACGCTGTAAAGTCAACAAAGAGCGGGCTAAGAATATCGCAGAATAAGAGCGAAATTTATGGCACTGTAAAACGATTAAATGGAAACACGTTTGACGTAACGTGCATTGATGATAAGGAGCGCCGCTGTTTCATTCGCGGGAAATTCAAAGGCAGAGGAAAGCGCGATAACATTATTGAAGTTGACAAGTGGGTTCTTATAGGAATACGCGAGTTTCAACAAGCACCCGGTGAAAATGCGATTAAAAGTAACAGCAAAGGTAAGAAGGAAATGGAGATGTGCGATTTGTTGGAAGTGTATTCTTCGGGTGAAAGGGATGCGCTGAAGCGAACGCACGGAATTTTTATGAAGGAGTCTGAGCTTTCGACGGCGGATGTGGAGGATTCATATGAGTTTGTCGATGCAGACACGCTGCGTTATCAAAAAATTGTGTCATCATCATCAGTGGAGACAATAAAAATGAAGAGGGGATTCAAGCTGGCTCCGGAAAACAACATGGTAAATCCGCAGGCAATGTATGGAGATGTAGATGACATTAGTGACGACGACGATGAACGCATAAGTGAAGAGGAAGAGGAAGACCAAGAGGAAGAAGAAGAGGAAGACCAAGAGGAAGAAGAAGATGAAGAGGAAGAGGAAGACCAGGAGGAAGAGGAGGAAGAAGAGGAAGACCAAGAAGAAAGTCAAGAAAAGTATTACGCCGATAAATCAAAATCAAACGTAAACAAAATGTGCAAGGTTGAAATTAATGTAGATGACATTTAATTTATTTAAACAATTATAATAAATATTTAAACAATTATATTAAATTGATTATTTTATGTTTAAAAATACTATTAAACATAAAGTAAAAGCCCGATGGACGAAAAGCAGAACGCTGAAGATTATATTAAACAACTCACGCCATTTGAACAGTCGGCGCACCGAATCGCGAAAAGTCATTTGGGTTCGTCATTCAGTTTGAAAAAAAGCAACGGATATTTAAAATGGATTAGTAAAAAGTAAAAAGTAAAAAGTAAAAAAGAATATGATTACACCTTTTTTACATTTCAAACGCCCATTTTTTTATAAATAAATAAATAATATAAACATAATAATTTATACTATTTATCGAATTTATCAAAAATGAATAGAGTAGAACAAATGAAAAAAATTCAAAATGAAGCATTAGAATTATTTACTAAAAAAAATATAGATTATGGTGACGCATTCGCAAAATATGGAGTTATCGGAGTTTTAATGAGAATAGAAGATAAATTACAACGTTCTATGTCTATAACTAAAAATGGTGTAAATTTAATTAATGATGAGGGGATTAGAGATACGCTTATAGATTTACACAACTATTCTGCAATGGCGTTAATGTTACTAGATGAATAATTGGCATCATTTATTATTTTTATTTTTTTATTTTTTTATAAGCATGTTTACAAAAAAATTGAAAATTTAATATTAATATTTTTATTCTAACATGCAAGCAAGCAACAACTACAACAAACAAACCAACAATGACCACCACCACCGACGTTAAGATAACTGATGCTGAATTCAATTACAACATTTATGATAAGAATAATCGCATGATGCTGAAGAATGCGTATCAGGCGATTACGAATGCGGAAGCATGGGAGTGGATGAAAAACTTTCAGGGCGAATCATTCATGTTTTCAAATGATGCAATGATTGGCAAAATTTCTCGAAATATGGTTACACTGGGGTATGACGGGCACAGCGGCAGTTCGTATGGATGGACAATGAGGTGCATGGAACATCTCGCAAAAAACGGGAAAGATGCATTTCTTACCATGTGCGTTTCAAATAATTTATAAAAAGAATAAAATGAACAAACAAATTATTAACTAATCATGCTTTTGAAATCACGAATTCCATTTAATAAATCAAGTTCTTTTTTTGCGGTTTTTCGTCGAAGATTCGACATGTATCTTTTGAAATGTTTTTTATTTTTATTTTTATTTTTATATTTCATACTTTTATTTTTATTTCTTGTGAAACCGCCGCCAACAGCAGCACGATTACGAACAGGAACAAGAGCAGAAGCAGGAGCTGGAGCTGGAGCAAGAGCAGGAGTTACTGCTCCTTTTATTGTGTTTCCGATAGTTTTCACTGCTCTTACCCCTGCATCCACGCCCTTATTTACTCCTATATCAACAAGATCATTAAATGTGGCAGAAGAAGGATTTATGCCAGCAGGGAGAAGAGACGCAGCAGCACTATTCAAAAAAGGATTTGCCGCACTTGTTAATCCGTCAATTCCTTTAGTTACAATATTATTTGCAACATTTTTTAGAGACTCAGGAAGTACAGCGGCGGTTGCAGCCGCAGCTATTTCGCTAGGAGATTTACTGAAAAGTTCTTTTAAATCTTTCAACTCATTGTACGCAGTTTTAACTGTTTTGAACCCTTCGCTAAAGTTTTCAACGTTACTCGAAAGTCCCATAATAACTTTAGTCATTCCTCCAACAATATTAGTAGCAGCGGACAATATGTCAAGAATCTCGTCAGACGCGCCAACGGTTACAACATTAATTCCAGCTTTAGCGGCGTTTGCTGCTGTTGTTGCCGAACTTTTAAGTAAACCAGGTAAAACATTTTCCACCCAGTCCGCTGCAATTCTTGAACACACGTCACTAAGACCTAAAGCAAGGGTGGATATTGCACTGATAAGTAGTGCAGACATTTGCTGTAGTTTTGGTTTATTTTGTTGAAGAGACTGTTGTAGTTCATCCAATGACATGTCGGCGACTTTTCTGTTCAAAATAAGGTTCAGCGCATTTTCAAGGAAAATAGAAAACATGTTGATTAGCGTTTCATTTCCAAAAAGAAAAGAAGCGCTCATGCTCGCGGCATTCTTGCCGAGCTGGCTCAAAGAGACAATGAGCGCAATACAAAGTTGAAACATCATCATAATGTGTTCAATGGCACCATTATTCAATGAAAATCCTTTTTCGCTTTTGTTTTCATTTGTGTATAAATCATTCAGTTGAGCGCGCGTAAACATTTTATACTTGTCATCATCAGTTGCGACGTCGCTGCTATTGCTATTAGCAACCCGATCAACAGGCGCAACAACAGGCGCAACGGTAGCAGGATTGGCATCAGCTTGTCCAGCTTTTTGATATAATTTTTGTTTTCGTTTGTATAATTCAGCAGTTGGCGATGACATATAATTCGAAAAGTGTGATATGGGGATTCAAAATATTAATTTTTATTACTATTATATGAATATATTTTATTTTTACAATTTTATTTTTACAATTTTATTTTTACAATTTTATTTTTCCTGTTTCTCTCTACTCTTTATTGACATTCCTTTTTTTAAATTCTGAATATGAAATATTGATTTCTTCTTTTGTATCATCGTGTTGTTCGCCACTGTTGCCACCATCTTTTTGTTGTTGTTCATTTTTTGTTTTATTAGATGATTTTTCTTTTTTTTCACGAGCTTTTACATCTAAAGCATGATCATCAATTCGTCCTTTAAAAATGAACTTATTTACGTTATCTTTGAGAATTACCTTTTTATAATTATTTCCTACACCACCGTTGCTGTCAGCTGCGGCTGTTGCGCCGCTCTTGTAGTTTTTGTAAACAGCAAAGATGGATGAAGCAGACGTCGGTTTCGTGGCATCGACAGATGCGTCTGCGTGTTTGGCGTCTTTGATTTTTTTTGAATATTTGTCTATTCCTTTTTTCACTTCTTCGCGAATGTCGACATATATTGACGGGATATTGTGCAAACACACATATTTTCGCGCGACAGCGTCAAGAGTTCTATACGGCAAATTCTTATTATTAGAATAGTAATCAAATGCTTTATTATTTACATTATAATACATTAAAATTTCGCCTCTAGGGGTGACTTCTTGAATCGTGGGGGGTGGTTCTGACAACATCGGCGTCGGCATTATCAACCTTTTTTTAAATTCATCAAATTCGGCATACCAACCGTTGTCATATTTTACGTGTTCAGGAAGTTCTTTTTTCACAAGTTCTTTTTTCACAAGTTCTTTTTTGTTCCTTACACGCAAAAAACGATAGGTTGAATACGCAGAGTATGCAAATATTCCGATGTAAACAAATTTCAAATACTTAGCTGCCGCCTCGCTGCCTCTCGAAAATGTATTTTTGAAAAATAATGTTGTTGTTGTTGTTTTTGTTGAAAAATAGTTACCAAGTTTGTTCATTATTTTATTATTTTATATAAAATATAATAAAATATAAATGAATCATTCTATATAAGTTTTTTTTAAATATAAATAGAAAAAATAGAGAGATTATTTTTCAACATTTTTTTTCCATATATAAATCATCTCTCTGTACTTATTTTGACGACTGCTTTTTTTACAGTTCATCGTTTGTTCGGCGGGTCCAAAAAGCGCAAGACAAACACGCTCATAAATTTCTTTATTAATATTCAGGACAAAATGTCCTCCGGGCAATAAATGTTTAAAAGTATTTGAAAAAACGGGAATATAAAATTGTTGGTCCATTTCATCTTTTGATGCGTAGCTTTCATTATGACTATATTTTTCGATGAAATAGTAAGGGGGAGACGTGAAGACCATATCATATCCCGGTGAAATCGTTGAATAATCGAATGACACTGCATCAGCAATAACCATGTTTATTAAATTTTCACTAGAATTTGTTGAAGCAGAAGAATTCAAGAATGCGGACATTTTATTGTAAGCGTCGCGCAGTCCCGCATTGATGTCGAGTCCAATATATGCTGTACTGCAGACTGCAGCGCCAACTGCGCGACCGCCCCATCCAGCGCTAAAGTCTAGTATTCGCGTCGGTTTGAAACGTTGGTACACTTCAACAGCAATAAGCGGTCGAAAAATATTGATGGCGCTAATGCAAATGTTGTACACTTCTTTCAAAACAATGTATTCATTTTTCAGTCCTCGCGCATTTTTTGTTGTTTCGTAATAAGTCAGCATGGTCTGAATAAATTTCTTTTTTTTGAATTCTTCAATATTGGCAATAAAGTCATAAAAATTTATATTATATTTACCTCGCGTTTCCAACCTCTCTCTAAATGTAAAAAAATCAACAACATTATTTCCAACTCGGCACCGTTCGTTGAATTCTACGGCATTTGCCTCCGTCGCCATCTTTTTTAGCTTTTCATAATCATTTTTAATATCTGTTTCGCTAATACACTTAATTTTATTTGCGATAATCTGTTTTTCATCATTGTTAAAGTTCATATTTTATATTTTTTCGAATATTATATTATTTTACTTTTACTTTTTTGTATTTATTGTGTCGACAATGCTAAACAGGCTCAAATATTCAGCAGTGCCCCATCGAGGTAGACGTGGAGGAGACATAGGAGGAGGAGGTGGAGGTGCGGCTACTGCGGCTACTGGCGCGGGTGCGGGCACTTCTGAAGATTTGTGAGACTTGCGAAGGCGATTCAGTGAACATTTCCAGAACCATGTTTTTGGCTCGTCATAGAATATATTCACTTGTTCTCCTTTCATGATTTTCTCACGAAACTTCTTTGCCTCTGGGTTGTCATGGTTCCAATTTGAAAAGTGAACGTATATGGTAACAAAAGGTTCGCCGCCATCTTTTGTTGTTTTCGAGACAACATTTACGTCGTCAATGCATCCCAAATTCAAGCGCCGAAATGTATCGCGCACACGCTGGGAAGTGATGTTTTTGTGTGCACGCGGAATGCAAATGCTGAGTGGCAGTTGTTCTGATTTTCCTGATTTTCCTGATTTTCTTCGTTTACCTTCAACTTTATTCCAACCGGGAGACGACTCGGATGATGATGCGGATGATGCGGATGCCATATTGTGTTCGATTTGTTTGATTTCACGTATAACTGTTCATTACAACATATGATAAAAAGTTTTCAATTTATATTTTTTAATAAAATTGAAAAATAAAGAGATGAATTAAATAGCATCCATTCATGCGAATAAAATGAGTTGTACAATTTCAAAAGAACTTGCTGACTTTTTGAACCTAAACTATTCACAAAATGGCGAGAGAATCTCTCGCGTAAAAATTACAAAGTTGATTGACAGTTACATTGAAACAAACGGGCTTCGTGATCATAGAACTGTTAAGCCGGATGAAAAATTGAAGAATTTATTAAACTGCGGCGACAATGAAGTAACATTTGCAAATTTGCAGAGTTACATTGCTCCCCACATTATTTGTATGAATTGTATAAATGTGAATGTGAATGCTGTGGCTGTGGTGATGATTCTTTCGCCGCCTCCTCCATCTGCTCCGCCTCTGTCACCTGAATGCGCGTATGCAGTTTTTCCTGAAGACGAACTTCCGGAGTCGCCGCCCAAACCTCTGTTTCCTGCTGTAGCCGCTTCTGCTGAAGAAAAGAGTGCATCCGCCGCATGTGTGTATGCGGTTTTTCCTGAAGATGAACTTCCGGATACCCTTCCCTACAAACCCATGTATTTCAACCCTGCGCTGTTGCATGCTGTTGGCGTCTACAGACAAGTCACATCTTGGACATGGGATACTTCACGTTATCATATCGATACGCATAGATGGCTCCCCAGTCCCTGTTTACCTGATAGGTCAGATAGGCATGGGAAGATTAGGGGATTTGGAGTTAATTGATTACATAAAAATCATCTTCGTTAAAGTTATTAATGTCTGGAACTGGAACTGGAACTGGAACTGGATTCGGATTTGTAATAGATGCAAATTTAATGCATGCCGCCGTCTTGTTCCGCAGTTTCAAGGGATTGCGATTCATTCTGCACAACCAGTATCCCTTATTATGATAAACTTTTATAGAGGATTTTGAAATTAATTCACTGACAAATTTTGCCGCTTCTGGCGTTTCGTTCCATTCAATATAAAAAAAAACATGATTATAGTCTTGTTTTGAAACTGGAACAATGTTTACATTTCCTTCAACTATTTTTCCGAGACGTAGTTTATTTTCGAATGTATTAATAATGTCGCTTTCTTTTATGTTTCGCGTTGATGTAAAGTAGATACTTGAGGAAGCTGCCTGACTCATTTTATTTGTTTATATAATTGATATATACTATTTATTTACTTTTATTACTTTTATCAAAATACTATATTTAATATAATTAATATAAAGTATTTACAAAAAAAATATTTTTGTTTTTTGTTTTTTTTCACACAACAGTACACAGTAAATCTCGATATTTACGTGCTTTTGCTGAGAGCAGCGGCTTTCCATATCGCTTCCGCCGCGATAGAGGCATCATGAGAAGATGCTGCTTTGGCAGGCGCTGATGCAACTGATGCAACGACAACATCATCTTTGTCGCAAAACAGCCTTCTTTCAATTTTGGGAGGGCTGATAGAGACGGAAAGTCTTGTTGCTGTTACCACAGCCGTTGCTTCTGCAACTTGTGTCCAGTATTCTTCAGAAGAGGGAATATCATCAGCACTGGTAGCAGCATCGGCAACAGCAGCAGCAGCGCCGAAACCGATTCCACTCTTGCCAACGTTCTTTTTGATTTGAACGGGTACAAGTCGTCCATCGGCTTTCTTTCCAAGACCTTTTCCGGATTCATAGCCCATGCGTTTGGCAACTTCTTTGCCTTTTCCAGAAACGGCAGTTGTGGCTGCGTCAGTTGAAGTGGAAGTGGAAGCGCCGGAAGGTGTTTTGGGTTTTGAAACTGAAACGACTGTAGTAGGAGGAGGATGTCCTACCAAATCAATGCGAGGCTTGGGGAACCTTGAAGGTTGCTCTTGATGCTGTTGCTGCGGCTGGGGGGCAGGAACAAAACTCTTGGTCACTTTCCAGTACCAAGGTTCATCATACACAATGTTTGCAGACTTTTGTGTTTCAAGATGGTCAAGAAACCGGCGGGTTTGGTCATTTCTGAACCATTTCGTAAAGTGAATGAACACTCTGATGAAAGGGGCTCCAGTTTGTTCGTCAGTCTTTTCAACCACATCGATTCGACCAATAAACCCCAATCCGAGTGAACGGAACACTGCAAACAGTCGCTCCCTTCGAATGTTGGCGTGTGTGCGCGGAATGCACAAACTTGGACTGACAAATTCTTGCTGCTGCTGCTGAGGACGACTGTCACGATCGTCTCGACTGTCTCGTCTGTCTCGTCTGTCACGATCGTCGTCTCTTTCTCCTCTTTCTCTTTCATTTTGCTTATTATTATTATACTCACCACTATTGTCGCCGCGTTGTTGATTGCCTTGTTGATTGTAGTGAGCCATTATTATTCGATTTGATTTGTCTGATTGATGAAACTGGAAACTGATGAATGTAAGTATAGTTTTTAAGTTTTCAATTTATATTTTTTTCACGTGAAAAAAATGAAAATGAAAATGAAAATGAAAATGAAATCATTTTTTTTCTGCTTCCTGAATGAAAGTATCAATGTAAATGTAGAAAATGGGAACAACAGGGCTTGGTTTGCATCCATCGTCAATATATGTAATATCAATTTCTGGAAAATAGAATTTAACGTCTGCGGCGTGTTCGCATATGAATTCGGATGCATCTGCGTGTGCGACAATCGAGCCAATATTGTGTTCAGACAAGTAACAAAAAAAGTTCAGTTTTGATGATATACACGAACTGCGTCCTAATAGATTGTTTTTATTGTCTGCATTCAGCACTAGTTTATTTTTACATAATGGGTCATCATTCGAATGTGCGGTAGCAGCACCAATGGCATTTTTGGTATTTTCAATAGATTTTTTAACAATATATTTGAAATCTAGATATGCATTTTCCCATTTGTTATAAAAGATAGTTCCAGACAAATTATTTTGAGATTTCTGTAAATGATGAGAAAAGATTGAACATTTATCAATATTTGTATAACAAATCTCTACTTCTTTTTTTGGATTATTGAAAAATGGTAACAACATTCCGTGAAACATGTGCCGTCTAAATGGAACAACAACATTGTGGGGAATATTTTTTTCATGATATAGTCCCCAACCGCCTCTATTTTTCAAAAAATTATTTTTGTCAAAATAGGAAAAAAACACATCACAATGAAAAACGCTGGTTGAGTTTGAGCTAGTTGGAGTGGAATGGTTATTGAAATTGATAGTAGGTCCAAAAAATTGAATACCACAAGTCACACCATGTTCGATTTTAGATTCTATTTTAAATCCAAAATTTTCAAGTTCTGGAGCAATCGTTTTTAATAAAATTGGAACGTGTTTGTCAAAAATAATAATGTCATAATCGTCTCCCCAAGGCAAATTATTTTGATTCCGGAGCAGTCCCACAGAATTACCAGCAAATATTGCATACTCAAATGTCTCATCAAGACAGTACCTGCTCAATATATTGAAAAATAATATTGCTTGGTCGTGAATAAACTCGTTGTATGTTGTCAACGTCAAGTTGGTTATGCCGGTGCTAGCAAAATAATAATTTTTCTGGGTTTTATCAATAAATAAAGAAGGCACTCTTTTTTTTATTGTATCAATATTGTATTCCATTTGATAAATGTGTCTGTCTGATATGTGTAGAGGAATATTGTATTTATTTTTTTTCTGAGGTATGCGAATAATTATATTATTATTATTTTTATTCTTATCAAAGTATAGTTTCATAATTTTACAATTCAATTCAATAAGTTGTAATAATAATATAATATTGTAACTTGGACTTTTTCATATTATATTTTTAATTTAATTTTTAAAACAATAAAAAAAGTTTCATTACATTCCAAATCTATTTCCTTTTATAAATGTAATTTCTTGTTCATTCCACATTATGTTTCTACTATGTGGATACATTACATCATCTAAAAATATAATATTATAGTCGTTTGGTTTTTTATCACGAAATGTAAAGTCTACATTTTCATAGTATTTCATAAGAGAACCTATATTCCAATTATTTTCAATTATTTTTCTAGACATTAAAACTTCTTTCTCATATATAGCGCTATTGAAAGTTCTTGCATAATTGGTGGTGCTAAATATAGAACAATCAATTAAATATTTTAATGTGGTTTTATCCATTGAAAAAATATATGATTGGACGTGTGCCCAATTTAATGGATCTTTTATTGTATTTATCGTGCTTCCAAATAATTTTACATTATCTTTTAAACCATTTATATACATATCAGTCCATCTACCTTTAAAGTCGGGTTTAAAAAATGGACCAACTACTGAAGAATTTACAAAAATATAATTCTCGTATTTTTCATGTAAGTTATCTTTAAATAAAGCGTCACTCCATCCTCCGAAATCGTAACCCAAGTTATCTCGAAACAATATTTTCACATTTTTTCTTCTTGAAATTGCATTCAAGATGTTATTATTATTTTGATTATTTGTGTTTGATATTATAATAAAATCAACATTATTATCATTAAAAATACATTTTTTAATGAAAGTTTTCACTCTATTGTTAAAAATATGATACACATACAGAACAAGTATTTTTTTGGTGTTTGAACTTGGTTCATAAGTGTTATTGTATATTTTTTTTGTTAAATGATTTATTAAATTTTTATTTATGACACCGCTAATTCTCGAAGATTTTGATCGTGCAAGTTTCTCTGCTAGTGCTAGTGCTGTGCGTATTGCTTGTGATTTTGGTTGGGTGTATGAAAAAATCATTTGATGATTACAATATTACGATATAATAATATAAATACAACACATTATTTTTTATTTTATTGAACCTTTTTCTAAATTGTGAAGTAAGTAATATATAAAAAATTGATAAAATATGTGGTTTATAAAAAGCAAGCAAGAACACAGAACAAATTTTCCAATTAATTTATGGTAAAAATTTGCACTGCAAGATTTAATAAAAATACTCTAAATGAGAATGTAGAGTGGAGGAAAAAAAAAAATAAATTAACTCATTGTGTTTACGGTGCTCCATCTGCGCTTAAACAAACCGTAAGAAAAGACGAATGGCTGATTATATTGGAAATGCACAACGACATTAACAGAATCATTGGTTTGGGTTTAGTGCGAAACTCTCCTTCGAAATGTAATAAAATATATAGTTCTGGTAATTATAACCGTTATACGTATGAAGGAAGGGTGAGAGTGGATTTATCTGATGACAAGGATTTAGCATCCGCTCAAGCTTTTGTTTTAACTGAGGAAGAGCGTATTGTTATAAGAATGCTTGAACTGTCGCTATTTTACGGACAAACCCATAGTAAAAGGGCAAAAGGGATATGCGAATTACCAGGTCGAATCAGTTCTCTGTATGATTTCAAAGGTTGCTTGAAAGGTCTATTATTGAGGTGCTCAAGAATGAATTCTAATGATTGAATCCTTGTGTCCCTTGTGAAATACTTGTAAAAAATGAAATTAATTTATTATAAGGTAAAAAGTAATTAATAAAACCTTGCAATAAATAAATAAATCAATAATAAATAAATCAACAATAAATTAACAATAAATAAATAATGAAACGTAATAATTATAATTATATAACAATGCCTCGAAACCCTGATATGACGACGTCATCGGACTTGTTTCAAAACACTATGAGTTGTTTTTTTTATGAAAAGGATGAAACCAACGATAATGACATTGAGAACACTGACGACAAGAACGTTGTATGCGGCGATTATTATTTACCTACAGTTGGAATGACAAATTGTAAATTGAATGAACACAATGAATTAAAACGCGATCATGCAACGATATATTTCAGGATTCTTGACAGGTATAACGTGCCGTATGCCGTTTTTGCAGGGAGTTCGATTGGACTTTTAAGAAATAGCAGAACGATTCCGTGGTCAGATGGTTACAGCGTTGTTGTTTTAAATAGTGACCTTACATTGCTATTTGAAATTTTTCCAATTTTGCGAAAAAATGGATTTAAAATAGTAAAAAATAAAAATAAATTTACAAACGAGTATACGAATGGAGGGTGCAGCATTAATTCTCAAATTCACAAATTTACGCATGGAAACCAACCTGATGACTATGACCAAGACCAAGACCAAGACCATAAACGTTCTGGGTTTGCGTGTGATGTATATTATTCATACGTTGATAAAAATGGGTTTTTAAGAAACAGTGGATTGTGGGGTTTGTATCACGTAAAAAAATTACACATTAGCGATGTAATGCCGTTTCGAAGGCGCGTCTTTGACGGGCTTCCATTACCATTTTTCAATAATGTAAATTTAGAGGTTTATAAAACGTATGGAAATACAGATGAAGTCATTATAAAAACAACTCATTTTCAAACGGGTTCATCTAAATACGCGTCGTGGCGCTCTGCATATGACGAATTTGAAAATAGAAAATCAAATGCAATCCAAAACACCATGCATAAAATCTACAATAATAATAATAAAAATAATAATAATAAAAATCAAAATCAAAATATTACAAAATCTGCCGGAAATAAGAACAATGTTATGAAAATAATGGATAATAAATTTACAAAAAATCAAGTTGAACTTTTATCCGAAATTGGAGAAAAAGAGATAGGAAGGATTTATGTTTTTTCAGTTGATTTTATTATACAGCATGCGGCGTGCATTAAGTTTTACTTTCCAAATGTTGTAATTGAATATTTTTCGTACGCCAGAGAAGTGGAAGTAATTTTGTATTTGAATTATGTGGATAAGCTTCACGTTTACAATTCATTCATTGAAATGTTTTATAATGACCCCGACATAGTGTATTTAAATAAACCGAAAATTGACATTATAAAAGTAATTACATTTGGAACATTTGACATGTGGCACACGGGTCATTCGAATTTATTGTCGAGATGTTGCAAGTATTCGGAAAATATTTGCGCGGGCGTGTCAAGTGACGAGTTCACATTTCAGAAAAAGCAAATATTACCGAGAGATGATTTGAAAACGCGTTTAGAAAATGTAAAAAGGTGCAAGTTTGTAAAAAAAGTATTTGAGGAAACGTCGATGGAATTGAAGAATGAATACATTAAGCTTTACAGCGCAAATATACTTATAATGGGGGATGACTGGCAAGATAAATTTGACTGGGTGGATTGCTGCGTTATATATTTGCCGAGAACGCCAAACATTAGTTCTACAATGCTGAGAGAACAAATGAATGTAAAGTTTGCATAATTTGCGCGGGGACACTTACCCTTTTTTTCAAACGGAACTAGGGCTCAACGCTTTCATTGCGCCTCCGCGATGACGCCGAGTGCGAGAGCGGCGCTGCTTGGCACTACGACTACGACTGCGACCACGTTTGCTGCTTTTGCTTTTGCAGTGCTTTTTACATGAGTGAGAACATCTTTTTGCCATTTTTTCTTTTATATAGTCTTTTATATAGTGTGTAAATATAATAATTATTCTGAAAAATTTTATTTACATTTTTTAATCAATTTTTTTCTAGATTTTCTAAATATTTGCTATTTTCAAGTTGTCGTTTTTTTTATTTTGACATTTTTATTTTTTATATTTGCGACCGCGATATTTCTGAGTTTTTTTATGATTGCGGCGACGACGACGACGACGAGTAATACATTTATGCACATGGTTGATGCTGCGCTTTTTGCGCCTTCCACCACTAGTCGTATGATATACATCAATGCCTGTGCGGATGTCGTATTCGGGCGCACCATTATCACCGTCAACGATTTGGGCATCCATTAGGCCTAACCAAGTTATTGGTACATTTTCCTGATTCTGCACACCGCACGTTTCGTTATATCCTGAAAAATTTATAGAAACTTCTCTTGAAACAACAAGCATTTTTTTTTTAGGAAACATCAAAAATTCATTTTCATTTGGAAAATCGGTAACAAATTTCAAATCTGACATTTCGACTCTTCCTCTTGCCGGTTCATAAACAAATATGGTTGGATCTTTGTTTAATGCGAATGTACAAGCATTATCAATGGTTGATGAAAAACTTGAGAATCCGCGTGTCTCGTATTCATTTATTGTGTGAATTGGAACATCGGCAACGACGTCACTCTTGGTTGCAAAAAGCGATTGTTGACTTGAAACCTGCAATACAGGAGGCTGCCATAAAGTCTGGCTCAATGTTTCACCTATGCCCATACCTCTATACAAACGAACACTGCTTCTTTCTGGATTACTTGGATCTGTGAACATGGCTGGAACAGACACAATCAGTTTTTGCAATCCGCTCAAAAACAAGAAAAACCACACATTAAATATTTTTTTATCATCGTCATATGGTAGTTTATTAACGAGTATTTCTGGTCCCGCATTTTTAACTGGTTGTAACAGTGTGCGATTTAATGCTCTGAAAAACTGCTGCGTAGTGCCGGGAGTTTTAGAATCTTTTGTGTATAAATTTGTGGCAAAAAATTCTAAATGAGACAACTTGAACTTGAAGTTGTCATACCCGCCCTGTAAAGCAGCAGCAGCCTCTGCTTCAGCAACAGCCTGTGTATAATTTCTCACCATTGGCGACAATTGAATCATGGCAGGAGCACCGGAAGCTAACATCATGCGATTCATGGCAGGAACCAAAAGCGTATCTTGGAACCTATACCAACATCTAACTCTGTAGTCTTCTATTTGGTTGGATGCCATGCCTACAGTTGCTGTTGCGAAATCATTACCATATATGTAGTCATCAAGTGCTTTTGATGCATCATTGAAATCAACTACAGACGTTTTTTCAAACTGTTCTAAAATCGCGGACTGTATAGGAGTATTACCTAAATCAGTTTCAGACTTTACAAATGGGAGTGGAATGGATGCAGTTGGCCGAACGGAAGGAGCAGCAGCAGGAGCAGCAGCAGGAGCAGGTACAGGCCGAACGGAAGGAGCAGCAGCAGTAGGCCGAACGGAAGGAGCAGCAGGAGCAGCAGCAGCAGGAGCAGCAGCAGCAGCAGTAGGCCGAACGGAAGGAGCAGCAGGAGCAGGAGCAGCAGGAGCAGGAGCAGCAGGAGCAGGAGCAGCAGCAGGATCACCCCGCACCATAAATTTTAAAAGAGATGACATTTCGTGTATATGTATATATGTATATAAAATTATATTTGGTTATTGTTGAATGTGTTAAATAAATAATTAAAAAATAATAAAGACATAAATAATACTATCAATAGTAAACCTCTATAATGATGAGTAGTGCTCTCTCGTTGCTAAAATTTGATGAAATGGATGAAAAAGAAAAACGGTGGCTTCAAATGGAACGAAACGATGACTTTATAAAATCAATGTTGAATTATGTAAAATTGGCAAATGAATTTCTAGAAAAGAATAGGTTGAATGAAATAAATAAAACGGAAGAGGAATGTGATACTTTGGCGAAATGGTTCTCAACACACTATCATTGTTTATACGTTCCTCCTTATCGCGAATCTCAAAAAAAAATGGCAAACTGTTATCCTTATTTACCGCTCGGGTGGGCGCTGCGCTTTACGGGGACATTCATGGCGCAACCAGAATACTATGACAGCTTAAGAAACTTGCACCTTCAATTAAAAACGCGCGTTCCGAGTTGGAGAGATGACCCGATAATTGCAAAATTAATCATAGGAGAAGATAATGGATTCAGCGATTAGCGATTAATCAATGAAAATAGTAATGCCAATTTAATATTTTCTAGATTTTCTAGATTTTCTAGATTTTCTAGATTTTCTAGATTTTCTATATGAAGAACGTTTCCGCTTTGTAATTTTTCTACGGCCTCCTTCGTCGAGATTGCGCGACCTTAAGAGCGGCTCGCGAGAGTATTCTAAGAACACGGGGGGAGAAGGATGTCCTTCTAGATTTTCGAATACGGCTTCGGCTGCGGCGCCTACGACTGTCTGTCGTTTTAATCCTTCTTCGGTGAAGTCATAAAATCCCGCCTCATAATCAAGAAGTATTCTGTGAATATCCTCTGTTGATTTTATGTTTTCAATTTCGCCGAGAAGTTCGTCTCTAAGTCGCGTGTTGATGGTATGCGTACACTCTCGTTCGGTTACAATCATGTTTGTGACAAAGTAGTGAGTACTACTGAAAACTTGTGACGTTATATCGATTGGTTTAACTGTATTATAAGCAGTTTTTTTTGTGGCATTAGTATATTCGTAAGTATTACCATTTTTTTTCAAGCTAATTGCGGGATACTGGATATTTCTCGCCGCGTATCCCGCTAGGGTGGGCATATGCCCTTCTCTTATGCTTCCCACGCTGCCTGCGGCGTCTGACGGTATATAACCAGGATCTAGAGGAATTAATGATAATGTAATACTAAATCGGTCTAAACTATAGTCGGCAGGTTGGGTCTTTCCTACTTGTTTTTGAAAAGTTATAAAGAAACTACGTCCTGCATGGTGATATTTATATACGTAATTATAATATTCAATTCCAAATCTGCGTACCAATGCCGCCGCGACTCGTGGAATTGCTCCAATCATAGCCAATGTGGGATTGTCATCGTTTTCCCCATGACGTACTTTTGTGCATAATAAATGCTCGTATGGACAAGTATCTATAAAATTCCCGAATGTCCCCTCTGCATGGGGTATTTTTTCATGGAATTCGTCATACCCGGAAAAATATGGGTTGTTGTATTTAGGCGACGGTCCTGGTCCGGTGCTTTTGGCGGATATTTCGGCTCTGACTAGGTTTGTTTGTTTGGTTTGAGACATAGAAGATAGATATATATATATGTAATATAATAAATAATAAGTATTCATATACTTGCTTATCGCGAATCTCAAAAAAAATGGCAAGCGGTAATTCTTATTTACCGTATATCCGGTGTATCCGTATATGTATATCTATCAAATATCAAGCTGTTGTATTTGGGGAATAACTATAATCGCACCAATTGCAAGATACATTAAAAGTGTGGGTGCGTCGGACATTTCTCGTTTCGCTTTCAGCATAGCGACGGCATCACATGTCTCCGCGTCCGTCGTGTTGTCACAATAAGTATTTGAAATGTTGTTACTATTATTTGGATTTGTTGAATTTGCATTGGATGCAAGTGCGAATGCAACAAATAATAATCCGAATGTCAAAAGTTGCAGTAGTTTTGCTGGGTTCATTTTTATATGTGTTGTTGATGTGTAGTTTGTCATTTTAAATAATAATTATTCAATTTTATAAATAAATATGTGTGGTGTGTGTGTATTACTTATTTATAAAATTTATATAAACCATTTAGATGCATAAGTAAAATAATAATAAGACAACGCTGATAGCGACCATCCATAATAAAATGCAAATAAATCAGAATCAGAATCAGGAAAATGAAGAAAAAACAGGAATATTTATGAATATTTTATATTTAATTGGAATTTTTGGAATATATGTCGGAGTCGATAATGTCATCGGACAAAAATACAAGGGAAAATACTATTTAATTCATGGAATAAATAATGCATTCATTGTTTATTTGACATGTGGCGATGTCATAAGCACCTTCACAGATTTCAAGAATATTCTCACGGAAAATGTAAGCGTTTTGTCATCAATTGTAACGGTATCACTTCACACATATCACGTGTATTGTTATTACAAGTATTTTAAAACGGATGATTGGTTGCATCACATTTTGATGGGACTAGCACTATTGTTGGCGCACCAGTTTGAAACGGGGCGTTTAATCAATTATTCGCTGTTTTTCACAACGGGTCTTCCTGGAATGGTGGATTATTTTTTATTATTTTTAGTGAAGAATGATAAATTGGATTATCTCTCTGAAAAAAAGGTGAACAATTATATTAATTTATGGATTCGCGCGCCGGGTTGCATTTCTCATTCGGTGCTCACGCTTTTAGTATATAATTTGTACAAGGACACGCTGTTGTCCGGTTATTTTGAACAATTCGGTTACATTTTGACGGCGCTAATAACATACTGGAACGGGATTTATTTCATGAACAAGGTGGTGGTAAGCTATAACAGTTATACTTGTGCTAACAAGTTGTAACAAGTTGTAAGAAGAATGAGCTGGATTTTTATTTTTTAAAATATGTTCTCATTGTTTTCATATTTTTGCCTCTTTTACCGCCTTTACGAGTTTTACGAGGGGGGGTAGGTGGTCGTCCAAAAAGTTTACTTCTTCTTACTTCTTGCGCGTTTCGTGCGGTTTTGTATACTCTCTCGCTAGTGAGTTGTGGCGTGTCGGGTCGTCCAGTAGTTCTCCAATCTCCAGTTTTGTATCTTTTTCTGATTCCCTGATCGTTTTCCGGTGTTGAAGTTCCTTCTCTATATTTTCGTGGTGTGAATATCTTTTCCGGCGTATCTGCATCCGGCGGTTGTTGTTCGTCATTGTCGTCACTGTCGTCATTGTCGTCACTGTCGCCAGATATTACAGTTTGATTCATTTCGAGTTGCGCGCTGAGACGCCGATTCTCATCCGTAAGTTCTTTGTTTTTTTCATTAAGATTGTATATTTGACGTCCGTATACTTTTAATTGGTCTTCCAATTTTTCAATATCAACTACTGCCTTAAGTATCCATTCTGTTTTTTTTTCACCCGACATTTGTGATATTTCGGTTATAAATCTACGATTACGAGTTTTCATTTTAGTATTTAATTTAATATAATAGTATTATATTAAATTATAAAAAAATAAGTTATGAGAAAGAATCCACCCTTTGGACTAATTTTAGGAGTTCCTGCCAACGTAAATACGAAATACGTGTATGGTTCCGGTGTTGGCGCTTTAAATACATCGGTTAGACTTTACCAGAAACGGCGCGCATCATTTGTCTGCTGTTTAAACGAAGTTACTCCGGCGTCTCTAAAAAAATAAAAATAATATATGGTATATATATAATATATTATATATGGATTTTTTTAAACCTACTAGTTCTAGAAATTTGATTTCACCCAATGCAGAAGAAGCAAGTAGAATAAAAGAAAAAAAAGATGAGATGGATATTCTTAATAGAATGTCTGTTGGTTCTTTCGCCCCGCTGCAACGACAAACCCAGCGTTCAAGTGACTATTGGCTTAGAGCAAAAGAAATAAATGATTTAGTACAAAAAGAAGAAGTAAAAGAAGAAGTAAAAGAAGAAGCAAAAGAAAAAGAAAAAGAAAAAGAAAAAGAAAAAGAAAAAGAAAAATGTGGTGGGAGTCCTTTATGGGAAGCACTAACAATATATCAGCGTGCTCCTTTTTATTCACTAGAAGAAGATCAAAAATACGTAAATATGAATCCTGTTGTTAAATTTCCAAATTCTGACGACGAAGTCCCAAATCGAGCAATGAAAGACTTGCTTGAAGTATTCTTTCCAGAAAAAGCAAGAGAAGCAGCAAGAACAGGTGTAAAAAATGATTTTGAGGACACGTGTCCATTTAAGCCGGATGTTAATTTATTCCTAACAAGTAAAGAAGTTCGGGGCAATGACTTGCTTCGGGATAGTTATTCGGCGAGTTTTTTTGATGAACCAATGATTTGTTCCAATGGAAAATCATTTTCAAAATCCACTGTAGATGAGTATAGTGGAACTGGGACTCAGCGTGACCAAGATATGTTTGCTTCTGCTATTCCCAATGAGGCTCTGCGAGCTTTTATTAAAACTTTAAGATTAAATGATGAACAGAAAGAATCATATGGAGGCAAAAGTAAAAAAATGAAAAAAAATAGGAAAAGGTCGCAAAGCAGGAAAAGGTCGCAAAGCAGGAAAAGGTCGCAAAACAGGAAAAGGTCGCAAAGCAGGAAAAGGTCGCAAAGCAGGAAAAGGTCGCAAAACAGGAAAAGGTCTTAAAATAAAAATTATGAATCGGGGTCAATAAGTTTTTTCTTGGCACATCCGCGATGATGAGCAGAAAGTGCCTGCTGATTTTTTGCTTGAAATGTCTCACAATACTGGCACGTGAATTTGCTGCTGGATGTGGCGTATCGTGTATTCAGGTGTTCTTCGAGGCTGGGCAGCCGAACTTCATCAATCATTTTAACGAGCTTTGTTTGAAAATCTTTGACATATTTAATCATGGCGAGCTTTTGATTTGCAAACGCAATGTATTCTTGGTTAATGTTATCCAGCCGCTCTTTGCTGATAACATCAACTTCAGATTTGTCATCGATTTGGTCAAGACGGGCTTTCAGGTGGTCAATAATGCTCACAGCGACTTTGATTTTATCGGGGTCATTATTCGCTTTATGAACGTATACAAGGACATTTCCATTATGAATATTAATTTCAAAATCTTCCTTGTTTGCGATTCCATAGTTTTGGGCAAGAAAAAGTCCGCAACAATTTTGGGTTTCAACATCATGCAGGAATTTTTTCACTTCTTCTTGAACAACATTTTTGTCCCAGTTTTTATTTTCAACAAGAATGCGCGGTTTATCTTTTCTACAAAGTATAATGTCACCGGTTTCTTTGGTGGTTCCAACGGGATCAATTTGCGCACAAGGATAAAGATGGTGGAGCGCCCCGAACAAGATATTTTCGGATATTTTTCCTTTGGAAGAACTATTTTCCATTTTTTTCAACATTTCAGAAACAGAAGAAGTGAGAGATGAAGAAATTTGTTGATTTGTAGAAGAAAGTTCTTTGATGATTCCAAGATTTGCATCAGAAGATGCTTTAACCTCTCGAATGCTGGCGTCGAGGCGTTTTTCGGTGGCAGTATAAAGAACTTGAGACGAAAGAAGAGAAGATGACATTTTAGAATCAAGGTTGTTCACAAACTCTTGGAGAGATTGTGGAGAAATAGAAGAATTGGATAAAAATTTATGAGTATCATCAATCATTGTTTTTTGCATGTCTTTGATTGAAATAGTCAATTGTTTAGAAAGTTGGTCATTTGATTTGGGAAGAATATCATTCAGGAGCAGATTTGTTTTATCCATAAGAATTCCGTTTTGTTCGCGAATGAGCGGAGCGATTTTATCAGAGACATTGTTAGAGAGAATGAGTTTAACATCTTCAATGTATTCCCGCTTGAATTCGGAAAGTTTTAAAGCCAGGTGGGAATTATTATCGGTTTGTAGACGAGAAATATTATCAACTTGAGATTGAAGTTGTTTTACATTTTCAAAGAGGCTCATAAACATACCTGTATTGAGAGAAGCGCTAACATTTTCAGTTAATTTTTCAACAAGGTCAATAAAAAGAAGAACAAATTCTTCAAAATTTAATCCAGGATGACGTTCTTTAAAGAATTTCCATATTTTTTCATTATTTGTAGACAGGCAATATTCGGACGACGACATATTGGCAAATGATATGTGATGTTAAATGTATTTATCATCACATTTTTAAGTTCATTTTTTAAATAATGTAACGAAATGAATGTAATAAATTTTATTCCATCTATTCCTTATAAAAGTTGAGAGAAAATGAAAAAGGTAAATTAATTATTATTTTTAATAGTTTTTTTAATTGTTTTATTTTTTGATTTTATTTTTCTTTTATTTTTTCGTTTTTGTGTTTTATTAATTTTATCATTTTTCAAAAACTTATTTAATATTTTATTGAATGTTTTATAATTTTCAATAAACATTGAATGCGATGAACCTTTTGTAAAAATATATACTGTAGATTTTTCATAAAAACGAGTTTGATATTGAATACTTTTAAAAGGAACTATACTTTCTTTTCCTCCAATTAATAATGCAGGTTTCATTATTTTTTTTGTTGTAAATAATTTTTCCATATTTACATTGTTTACCGAATTTTCTAATATATCCGCCAACACTTTATTGTTAAAAACGAATGTTCCCATTTCAACTTTTTTAACAATTTCTGGATGATTTTTATTAAATGATTTTGTAAATAATTTTTTAGTGAAACTAGTTTTATAATTTTCTGCTGTTTTTTTATCACTATTTAACAATGCAACTGCTTCTGATAAAGATGCCTTGTCATAAACAGCAAACTCTTTTTTCAAATTATCATTGGATAATTCTTTTGATAAAATAGGTGGTTCATCTACAATAATATAATTTTTAAATAGGGTTTCTCCAAATAAAGCAATCATATTCCATATATACGCGCAACCGACGGAGTGTCCTAACAATGTAATATTATTAAGATTTTTCATTTTTATAAAGTCATAAATGTCTGTAGAAATTTGTTTTATTGTGTTGTTATTTTTAAAATACTTATTATTATATCCACGATTTAAAACAATAAATGTGCGATAATTTTTTTTCAGAAGTGGATTAGTTAACAGAACAGTGCTCCACAGATCTGCATTGTGTGACCAAGCGGGAATAATAATAATAATTCCTTTTTCTTTTTCAGTTGGTAATTGTTCATAATAGTACAATTCACTATTTTTTGTATTTATTTTTGTCATTTCATAATGAGTGAATGGAATTGAAATCATAATGAATTATTTTATTTTGATTTCGATTTCGGTATATAGAGAGAAGAGAGATAAATAAATAACAATAATAAAATTAATTGTATAATATATATGGCAATAAATATAATGATGAAATCATGACAATTAAATTAGTATTTAAAGTTTTACCAGCGAGGAATGATGCGATCAATGCTGCCATAGCCATCATTCCGCCGTCAGCAAGAACTGCCTTATAAGATACTTCTTTGGCATAATCTTTAAATGTGTCCAACATTCTGTTCATTCCTCTTGGGACACTAGAAAAAAATGCATAAAATATCATGTCGTGTATAAATTGTACAACTAAAGCCAACGCTATAAATTTCAAGATGGAAAATTCGGTAAATACATTATAATATGTGGCTCTAACAATAATAAGACCAATAAATATAATTAAAACATCTGCAACAACAGCAGATAAATTATAATCCGCATACCATTTTATTAAAACAGATGATTGAAATATTTTCATATTCGATAATAAAATAACGAATAAGTCTGTGATTAAAACACCATTAAATAATGGTAAATAATGACTTGTGTCATTAAAATTTGCAATATTTTTAAACATACTATAACATCTAACAATATTTATTTATTTTATTTTATTTTATTTTATTTAATATTTTCTTGTAAATCTGATATATTTAATTTAAATTAAAATATGCCATTAACCAAGCATGATCAGAAGCAGTATTTACATTTGAATAAGGTTGTGAATCTATAATATTGTCATATGGGTGTGACTTTGTACAATCCATTTCTTGAATGGTCGTACCATTAAATGTAATATTATTTCCACTAAAAAATATAGCATCAATTAAAGCTGAAACCCCATTTTGAGAATAATCAAATTCGCAAGTTGTAGGAGTTGTACCAGTTGTTACAGCTTCTTTATAGTTATTATCGCCCAGAGTTTTTTTAATAATAGTTGAACAACATGCTGAATCTGCCACTAGATCTCCGCAATTTTGTATCATAGGACAATTGAAATCTCCACCAATTATTTTACAAATGTTAGGATCTGTTATATAATTTAGTGTTTGTACAACATAATTAATTAAATTTATTTTTTCAATAGTTGCCTTATTATTTTTTGTAGAATCTCCAGGAAAATGAACACTAACAACCGCCAATTGTTTGTCACTTTCTTTATGTTTCATTGTTACCAAAGTAGCATTTTTATTTCCAAATAACGATTTAACCTTATAATCAACTGATGGTGAAGTTTCGATTGTGGCTGATTCGCTATCAAGTGTTTTGGAACTTGTCATTTCAAATACTGTTTTTTTCCACATTAATGCAGTTGCAAAATTTACAGATAAATCGCCTCTTTCTTCAGGAACAAATAAATTAAAATATACATCATAGTCAGTTAAATTTTTTTTTATATATTGATAAAAATAATTGTCAACCTCTTGTAATAAAACAATTTCAGGGGCTTGTGTCTCTATTTCTGTTTTGAAAAGTTCATAGCGTCTATATGTTTGTTCAATATGTTCAAGCATTTTAATTCTTGGTTGGTCTTCTTTTTTGTAAGTATGAAAATTTTCTGGTTGAAGTTTAAAATGGTGTTTTTCGGATTGATGATCTGTTGCCCCTCTGGCTAAAACATTATAAGTCATAACTTTAATTACTTTATCTCCTCCCCCTTTTTTTAAATGCTTAAGGCGATTTCTTCTTCTTGCTCGTTTAGTTATTTTTTTTTTATTATATTTTTTTATTTTATGTCTAAAAGTAAACATGTAATATAATATAGTATAATATTAAAATATATTTGGGCGTTTTAAATTATAAAAGGTGTAAAAAAAAGACTTTCATAACATGACCTTGTGTTTATTTTATGAAAGTTTATAAGTTATTTTTTTAGAGAGAAGCGAATTAAAAAGAAAAAGAAAAAGAAAAAGAAAATAAAAAGAAAATAAAAAGAAAATAAAAAGAAAATAAAAAGAAAATAAAAAGAAAAAGAAAAAGAAAAAGAAAAAGAAAAAGAAAAAGAAAAAGAAAAAGAAAAAGAAAAATAAAAAGAAAAAGAAAAAGAAAATAAAAAGAAAAAGAAAAAGAAAAAGAAAAAGAAAATAAAAAGAAAAAGAAAATAAAAAGAAAAAGAAAAAGAAAAAGAAAAAGAAAAAGAAAAAGAAAATAAAAAGAAAAAGAAAAAGAAAAAGAAAATAAAATATTTATTTATTTATTTATTATTAATGATTTTGATTATTCTCTCTTCTCTCTAAAAAATAGAAACGTAACTATCTTTTTATAAAAATGTTTCATCAAATGAACTTATGTTTATTTTATGAAAGTTTGTAAAGTTTTTTTTGGAGAGAAGAAATAAAATAGAAAAATAAATAGAAATTAAATTAAAGCATAACTGGTAACAATTATTTTAAAATAATAACAGCATCCGCTCTTGGCAATCCGCCTGCGCGCATGCGAACTTAAAACAAAAAGCTAACAAAGATTTGATTTAAGTTTTTAAGAATTTCAAAAAGCTAACAAAGATTTGATTTAAGTTTTTAAGAATTTCAAAAAGCTAACAAAGATTTGATTTAAGTTTTTAAGAATTTCAAAAAGCTAACAA
>Ga0268276_1001031_pt1 | contig 29464 bp, 21 predicted proteins | sample saktaG_4_FD_190145 | JGI IMG/M metagenome (GOLD analysis project Ga0268276, IMG submission 190145) | Saline water microbial communities from Sakinaw Lake, British Columbia, Canada - sak_2010_1_5_45m | ecosystem: Environmental > Aquatic > Non-marine Saline and Alkaline > Saline ...
GATCGGGTTGCCTCCTTCCCCTCCAGCTCCGCCTGATGCGCCACCCGCGGCCAATCCGCCGATTCCGTCTCCGCCAACTCCACGGCCGCCCTGGGCGACGTTGAAGTTAACCGATGACCACTCGACTGACATCTCGCCGAGGTTGAAGATTCCGCCGCCCCTCGCAGCACCTCCGTAGCCGTCGGATCCAGTTCCAACGCCGCCTGTGCCGCCACTCCCACCCAGTCCTGCATCGCTGCCAGAAGGAGCAGTCTGATTTCCACCTTCGCCGCCAAGTCCGCCCTCCGCACCGTATCCGGAGCCACCCGCGCCGCCGTGGCCAAAGCCGTCTCCCCCTATGGCGAGGTTGGACTCAATATCGCTCTCGACAACTGCGAGAAGATCCCTGCTGAAGATGCCGCCGCCGAAGGCAGAGCCTCCAAATCCATCGCTTCCACCGCCGTTGCCACCAGTTGCCGCGTCCCTGCCGTTCAATCGATCGGGTCCAAGGTCAGTAACGACGTAGTGCCAGAGGTCCCAGCCATCCTCGCCGCCCAATCCGGCGGCTCCCCCAACGCCTCCATGGCCCTCCTCGGTGTAGCTGCCAAAGCCCGCGCCTCCTGAGGCGACGTTAGAGGCAATCCTCGACCCCAATAGGAGGAGCTCGCCCTCTCCATAGACTCCGCCGCCGAAGGCAGATCCTCCAAGGCCGATCCCTGCCAGGCCAGAGCCGCCCAGGTTTCCATCCCCGCCGTCACTCGTGTCAGGATCATCGAGGGGAGTTTCGCCCTCTCCTTCATCTCCTCCGGACCCGCCCTGGCCCCCGAATCCGCCAAGGGCATCTCCGCCGATGCCGTCGCCTCCTAGGGCCACGTTATCGAGAAGCTGCGACTGGATGATTGCGGAGCGCCCGTCGGTGAAGATGCCGCCGCCAAGCGCATCGCCACCAAGGCCTGACCCTCCGAAGGACTCGCCGCCAAGGCCGCCAAGGCCGCCGATCCCTCCTCCGGCCTGGACCGGCTGGACGGGTCCTGGAACGATCACTGTCGAGCCGCCATCGCCACCAGCTCCGCCGGATCCTCCAGTCCAGCCGATTCCGGATCCGCCGATGCCAATTCCGCCACAAGCCAGGTTCTCCTCGATATCGGTCCTGAAAACGACCATATCGCCCTGGCTGAATATGGCGCCTCCAAGGGCATCGCCGCCACGACCATTGCCGCCGGTTCCGCTTCCACCAAGGCCGCCGGCCCCGCCGCAACCGCCGTCGGTCGCGTTGTAAACGAGGTTTGCCAGTACGCCGTCTCCGCCGCTTCCGCCTTCGCCTCCAAGGCCTCCTTGCGCGCGGCCGCCTACGCCCCCGCCGCCCTGGGCCAGGTTCCTCAAGAGATCGCTATCCAGGATCGAAAGAACGCCAAAACTGTATATCCCGCCCCCAAGGGCATCTCCGCCTATGCCGTTGCCACCAAGGCCGCTTCCGCCAGCTCCCCCATCCTCGCCGACGCTACCTGGCTCGCCGAAGATTATAGAGTCGGCTCCGTCGTCGCCCTCAACGCCAGCTCCGCCGATCCCCTGGCCGCCATATCCGTTCCCGCCCTGGGCGACGTTGTCGAGGATCTCGCTTCTAACGAGCGCGAGGGGTCCCAGGCTGTAGATCCCGCCGCCAAACGCTGACCCGCCGTATCCATCGGTGCCGGCCCCTTCGCTTCCTTGACCGTCCGCCCCGAAGCCGTCGCTTCCAGTTCCGTCTCCGCCAAGGGCGGCATTCTCCCGCACGGTCGAGTCGACGAGCGTCAGCTCGCCCTCGCTGTATATCCCGCCTCCAAATGCATCAGCCCCCCGGCCCGCGCCATCGGCGCCTTGGGCGAGGCTCTCCGAAAGATCAGAGCGTATAAGGGTCAGAGTGGCCCAGTTGATGATGCCTCCACCCATTGCAGCGCCGGATGGATCGAGGGGAGCGAGGCCGTGGACCATGCCAAGGTTCGCAAGGGTCACGTCTGCCTGGGCGTTAGTCTCGCCTATTGCGAAGATCCGGCCTTCTGACTGGGCATCGACGACGGATTGATCGGATCCAAAGCCCGCGATGACCAGGTTCTTGTTGACGGAGATGTCGTGCTCCTCGTAGAGGCCGGGATAGGCGAGGATCCAGTCGTATGCGATGTTGTGGTCCAAGGCCTCATCGACCGATGACTGGATGGTCTCGGTCCCAACGAGTGGATCGAGGTGGAAGACCGTATGCCTATTGGTCCAATCGCCGCCGACGGTTCCAGCGCCGAGGATGGAGTCGACGCCTATGCTGTCGTATCGAAGCTCCAGATGGGAGGATCCACCGTCAAGATCGCTCGCGATGCGACCTCTCGCCTCTATCCCCTGCTCTACATTGGATCCAGGAGCCCCTGCCTCCATCTCGATCCATCCCAGAAGCGTGGGATTCTCAGGCCTGTTTCTATCAACGAATGTCGTAATCTCGCTTATCGAGTTCCAATCGTCGGCAAAGGTGCGTGCGGTGATCTCTTCCCCTTCTGCGCTGAATCCCTGGAGGCCTCGCGCCCAGCCGTCCGCCTCCAGGAATGTAGCGGAAGAGAAGTCGCCCAGCGATTGAGGGACATCGATGTTGGATGCGACAATACCCTCCGGCCCTCTGGAGATGCCCCGGGCAGACGCGCTTGCGGCGTCCTCAGCGTCGACCCGATGGAATGCGGCCGCGCTTCCGTCAGCCCTTCCGCCCTGCAGTGACTCGTACTGGCCGCCTTCCATATCGATATCGGTCATTGCAAGGACGACATTGCCATCGGCCGACCTCGACGAGGTTCTAGCATCTGCTTCAAGCGTTCCCAGGCTTTCAAGCGACCCAAAGACAACAGCCTCTACCCCGGCCCTGGCCATCCGAGTAGCGTCGAAGCTCCCCTCGTCCATCAAGAGCTGAGCGCCCACGAAGGCTTCATTTCCGGCTATGCTTCCGGCAGAGGTCTCGCTATCGGCCGAGAGCGCTCCAAAGGCCGCATAACGGCCAAAGAGGCTCGTCTCGATCCCGGCTCCAATTGCCATCTGGGACGAATCGAGCTCTCCGCCTTCAACAGTCATATAGGAGTTGACTTGATCTCCTGCGGCATCGCGAGCATCGATCTCCGTATGGATCAGCTCGGCCTTCGCTCGAGAGGCCTCCACGACCTCCGCCCACTCTTCCGATACGGCCCACTGCTCCAAGAGCATCTCGCCTCGAAGGATAACGATTGCGATATGGGCCATATCGCCGCCCATCTGGGCCTCGGAAAAGGAGATTCCGCTTCCCATAAGAGAGGCGCTCTGATACGATCTCGCGCAGCCGTCTGCCTCGGTCATCATCTCAGCGCTCAGGCTCCCCTCGTTGACGATCGAGACCGATCGAGCGCTCCTGCCCTCGGAATCGATCGAGATCACCTCTGCTGATCCAAGGCCGACTACGAGCACGTTCTGGCCTGCAAATGCATAGCCTTGGCTCTCGTCGCCTCCCTCCGCAACCCTCTGATCGGCGCTCATGTATCCATCGAAGACGGAGACGCTGCCTGAGGCGAAATCCATGCGGGCATTCCTTGCCCATGAGAGGGAGGTAGCCTCAGCAGCCCAGATCTCGGCCGTTTGAGAGGCACTGACGTCTGAGCCTACGAGCATGATCTGGCTCGATCCGAGGCTTCCGCGTCGAAGCTGGGTATCGATTCCAACCTCCTCTACGCCAAACCAGCCGGTCAGGAGGAGCTCGGCGCCAACAGCATGAGCCAGGAAGACTCCCTGCGATAGGCCGATCAGATCCGGGCGGATCGATGCCATGCTGGTGAGATACAGATGCTCTGCGCCACTGGCTTTTAGATAGTTCGATCCCATTGGGCCAGCGCTTCCAGAATAGGCCTGAAGCTGCATGGCATCGCCGGATCCGGAGATCCTCCTTCTGTCGGTGATGCCAACACCGCCGACGAAACTTGCACAGGCCTGTTCCGATACCTCGATGCTGTCGTCGACGATGTATTGATCGTAGAGGCTCACCCACTCATTGCCATTGGAGGCCGAGAAGCCGATATCGACTGCGCCGGCTGGCAAGGCCAATGTCAATACCGCGAACAACAACAGACAAGGCAAGCGTGGATACATTTCTCCCTCCGTGAGCATGGGGGCCATCCATAACCCTGGCCATCTCTCGCTCGATCATAAATAAACGTTATGCTTTTCCCTTTGGGAAGCGCTGGACGTGATCGAATAGCTCCATAGGGTCAACTATCTTGCTGAAAATATTAAAATTGTATCTGAAATACGCATGATCTTAACGGAAAAGGTAATATATGATCATAAATCAAGTAAATCCGTTTTGTTCGAGCTCGGTAGGTTGGCCAACCAGGAGGGATTATGCTTGCATCGTACTTTGCATAAAGATAGCCGCGCCACGTATCGTGGCATGTATCGTCAAACGAATCCAACGATCCAACGCCTGAGACCTACTGGCACGATTATTAGATCGATGGCGATCTTTATTCTGATGAGCTTTCTTTTGGGCTGCGGCTCTGGAAGCGATGCCGCATTGGTACCAGACTGCCAGTTCAATTGCACCGAGGAGGAGACTTTCGTCTCATGGATCTCGTTGATAGATGCAGAAGGCGACCTGATCTCCCCCGGAAGTCTGGCCTGCCAGAACTGCAAGGGATCGATGCCGGCCACTCTGCACTTCAGCATTACGAACAGGGCACCGGTTTCAAGGAATCAGACCTACTTGACCTTTTCATTGAGTCAGGGCGAGTATGTTGAGATGACGAGCATCTGCCTTGGAATCATCCCCCCCGAGAGCAACATCACATACGACCATCCACTTGGTTGGGACCTCCCTTGCAACGGAAGCCTTGAGGTTAAGGACCTCATCATCAGCTGGAGCGCCATTTCGGGCAGAGGCTGCGAGGAGAACGCCACGTGCTCGGAACACCAGGACTGCTGGAGGTCAAGCCAAGACCTATTCCTCGGCTGCGGCGGCGAGTCAGCGAGCTTCCCCACGATTACCACGGTATGGGTAAGCGATGAAGCCCTGCTCGTAATCGAGAAGGCAGGACCCGCGACGGCTCTTCCCGGCTCGGAGATCGTCTACACCGTCCGGGTGAGGAACGCCGGCGGTGCTTTGGCCGAAGGGGTCGAGGCAAGCGATACTCTGCCAGCAGGCCTGAACGGGGCTTTCGTCTCCCATGACGGCCTTACGTGGAAGGCATACGCTTCTAAAAGCCCCATTGATCTAGGCGATATCGGACCCGGCGAATCGAGGATATTCTACATCAAGGCGACTGTGGATGCCTCCCTGAGCGATGGCACACAGCTCGTCAATCGCGCCTGTCTAGCCAGCGGGGAGTGCGCCACATCCAGCACCACGGTGAGGTCGGGAGGTGCGCCAGATCTGACCATAGAGAAGTGGATATGGGGGTCAAGCTGGATCGATATAGGCTCTTTTGCTATGTTCATCATAAATGTGGAGAATACAGGGTCCGGTTTGGCTTCAGGAGTCACCATAAGGGATCTCCTCCCGAGCGGCATGGTGGATGCCAAGTACTCGATAGGAGGATCGAGCTTTCAGCCATACACCTCAGGCGATCCGATACCCCTAGGAGATATCCCCGCAGGAACGATCAAGGACATAGAAGTCGAGGCAAAGATCGACGAGAGCGTCTCTGGAGGGACTCCGCTAACGAACCGAGCGTGCATCGATGGAGGAAGCTGCGATGATTTAGATATCCGAGCCGTCTGGCCTTTGGATATACATAAGACCGGCCCATCCCAGGCGAATACAGGAGACCAGATCACATACACGATCACCGCGGAGAATCGAGGATCGTTCACGGTAGCCGATGTCGAGGTGATGGACTTCATTCCAAACGGGATTGATAACGTCGAGTACTCCATTGACGGTTCTTCCTGGAGCAGCTATTCCTCCGGGCAGCGTATATCCTTTGGCCCCCTCTCGGCAGGCGCGAGCAGGACCTTCTTCATTCGCGGAACGGTGACTGCGACTTATGGGACCCTTTATAACCAAGCTTTGGTGAAGGTCGGCGAGACTGGAACTGGTTCATACTGGCGTGGGAATGGCCTTAGCACGAAGATCACGGGCGTAGCAAGCCTATACGTAAACAAGTGGTCTTCCCCCTATGGGATGGTGAATCCTGGCGAGATTCTGGAGTATACGATCGAAGTCAAGAACGACGGCCTCGAGGATGCCCATGATGTAGAGATAGAGGATACGCTTCCACCCAGCTGGTTGGAGAACGTCCAGTATAGCAGGGATCGTACCTCCTGGCAGGCCTACAGCTCAGGCGATACGATCTACATCGGTCGTATCGGTGCAACGAGCAGGGAATACGTATACATCAAGGGACAGGTCAGCTCCAGTGCCCCCCATGGCACCTATCTGACGAACGAGGCCTGCATCACAGGAGCATCCGGAAGCTATGTCATAGTAGTGAGGTGCGACAGCGTCTCCAATCAGATCTGGGACGCTCCCAGGCTATACGTGGACAAGGATGCTCCGGCCCGGATATCGCCAGGGGAAGAGATCTCTTACAGCATAGATGTCGAAAACGACGGCACTCGGACCGAGTCGCTCGCAACCCTCGTGGATAACCTCCCTTCCGGATTAATCGATCCCCAGTACTCCTTTGATGGGAGCATCTGGAATCCATACGCGTCCGGCGACACGATAGATCTCGTCGATATCGTGGTTGGGGAGACGAGAAACGTCCTCATCAGGGCCACGGTTGACACGAGCCTCCCCGAAGGGACGATATTGACCAATACAGTCGATGTTACGAGCCAGTACTCATCCGACTCGGACTATGCAGATACGCTTGTGAGCTCAAACGTCCTTGAGATCGTCAAGGCCGGGCCGGCGCAGATCGCCGCAGGGTCCCAGATTAATTATGAGATACTGGTCAAGAATAACGGAGGGACGGCCGCAACCGGCGTCAGCGTAAGAGAGATCCTTCCCTCCGGCCTACAATCGATAGAGTACTCCACAGACGGCTCCACATGGCAGCCGATTCCCTGCACAGGTCCGGGCAACTGCTACATAGCGGTTGGCGATATCCCAGGCGGCCAGTCAAGGCGGATTCTCGTAAGGGCCACGGTCGACTCGAGCCTCCCCGACGGGTACGTATTGGAGAACACGGCCTGCGTTGGAGCTGGGATCTGCGACACCGTCTATACCACTATCGCCAGCACTGCGCCTCGTCTCGGCCTGACCAAGACCGCGTCCGTCCAGGTCGTTGCCGCTGGCGATGGGTTCGTTTACACCATCACCTACAGAAACGAGGGTACCCTCGATCTGCACGATGTGGTAATCCAAGAGAGCTATCCCGCGGGGATCGAGATCCTCTCCCTCTCCCCTCTGCCTGACCCCGGCACCAACAACCGGTGGACCATCGGCACGCTGCGACCGGGCGAGGGCGGCCAGATCAGCATCATTGTGAAGGTGCCTGAGTCCGCAAACATCAGCTTCAACCTCGAACAGAGCGCAACAGGTAGCGGCTTTGTCAACTCCTGGAAGGGCTTCTCGACAGAGGAGCAGCCTTACACGATCTCTAACACCGCCACCATATCGAGCCGGGAGACTGGAGCGCAGTCAGGCTCAAGCGTCGTCACTGTAAGCGGAGAGACGGGAACCGAGGTGAGCCTTCGAGAGAGCGGAAGCGGCAGCTACGCAAAAGAGGAGATGTTGGCCCTTCAGAGGAGCAACCGGTCTATTCGGGAGGAGAGCAGCCTCTCCGCCGTATATCATCCATTCGAGTTTCCGCTCCCAGGGGGCCGATCTCTGGCCTATGCAGATCAATGGACCGAGAGGACCGGCATAAAGAACCACCTCACTTCTGAAGCCGTAGAGGAGACGTACCTGTACGCAGACCGGCTGGAGAGGGACTCCCGGCTTAAGGTCGACGAGGACGGGACCGAGATGGATGTAGAGGCCGACTTCGATGGGAGCAGGGATTCGTCATACCTCGCCCTCGGGCCAGCGGATGCAAAGGGGCATCGCTCTCCCCTGATCGAGTCGCTCAGCCGGCAGATTGGAAGCTTCCATGTGGCCCAGAGGCTAGCGGGCGAGTACTCCAACCGCTCAGATGCCATAGGGAACGTGACGTATCACGATGAGCCACACATCACGATCTACCAATGCGCCGAGCTTGCCGACGACGACCCAACGGTGGTCAACCTGACGCTGAGCATCCTAAACGACGGCAACAGGACGCTCGGGCCGGTATATCTGCAAGATGTGGTGCCTGCAATGATGTTCCTGTGGGAATCCGATCCCGAGCCCTCCTATCTGCACGAGAGCCTCTCCTGGGCGAACTGGACCGTCCTCTCGCTAGCGGTCGGAGAATCGCAGACGGTATACCTACGGCTTGGGATCAACCAGGTGCTCGATGTGCCGATAAACAGGGCCTACGTCACAGCTAGGTGCGGCGGATCATGGGTACAGTCCTCTTCGGCGCTTCCGATGGACCTCAACTGGCTCAGCTGCTCGCTTGCCGGCGGCTGCAACAAGACCGAGGGATGGCAGCCGCCAGACTGGGATCTCTCGGCGCGGGGGCAGGAGTGCCCGATCTGCGTCCAGAGCTAGAGGTCATGGGACCACGTCAAGGGGGATCTCCCCTTGACCTGATCTCAACAAGGGGGGGGGTCATCATCAGGGACTCGAACTCCATCGAGCTTTCTATTGAATCAGCCCTCATCATGGGGGAAGGGATGATGAAATCCCTTGCTGGATGACCATCTCCCATCTCATCCACCCAGATCATCATGCACCTAGGTATGGGAAGCTATGTATATCTTCAACTTCTTTATACTGTAGTGGTGAATCATTACCATGTCATACGCAGACGGTAGGCCACATGTTCGATGGGTTATGGGAAACGCTATTTTTATTATTTCGATTGCTTGTCTTCTGAGCTCGTCTCCGGCCAGGGGATACGAGAACGAGACGAGATCTCCGGACGGTGCAGGGTACAGGTTTGAACAGGATGGATGGACATATCTGCATACAGAAGGGGCCCCGTATGAACGCGGGTTTCAGCACGGGTACCTCATGGCTCCAGAGATCGCTGAGATCATGCGGTCCATGCGGTATCTGACCTATCACGATACAGGAGAGCCCTTCGAGTTCTTCATCGATGCAGCAGTCAGGATGTATCCTCCGCATATCGACGAGGAGTATCTGACCGAGATGAACGGGATTGCAGATGGGGCCAAGGCCAGGGGGTACAACGTCACCTTCGAGGAGATCCTCGGCTGGAATGCCTACAAGGAGCTGATCGGGTACTGGTGGCCTTCTGTTAAGTCAGATTATTATAAGAAGATGGACATGGAGACCGATTCTTGCAGCGCATTCATCGCCACGGGATCGTACACAGAAGGCGGCGAGATCGTGATTGCGCATAACACTTGGACCGTCTACGAGAGGGCCCGGTTCTTCCATATCATCTCTGACGTTGTGCCTGAGTCCGGACACCGGATCCTCATGCAGACCGCTCCTGGCCTTCTCGACAGCTCGACCGACTTCCTGGTTACGGACGCCGGCCTCATGATCACCGAGACGACGATTCGCACATTCAACCAGTACAAGGGAAATGCGTCCCCTGCCTTCTACAGGCTCAGGAAGGCTGCCCAGTATGCGGATTCCCTCGACTCGTTCGTCTCCATCATGAACGACAACCGAAGCGGCGGGTTTGCCAACAGCTGGCTTGTCGGGGATATCAAGACAGGGGAGATCATGAGGTTTGAGCAGGGGCTCAAGTTCTTCAACGTCACTAAGGCCACAGACGGCTACTTCATCGGCGCAAACTCGGTTGAGGATGCCAGAATCAGGAACTTCGAGTGCTCGAACCTCAATCCTTGGGATGTTCGTTCAGGAGTTGGATCCCGGATGGTGCGGCTTCCACAGCTGATGGAGGTGCATAAAGGAAGGATCGGTCCAGAGGCGGGCAAGGTCATCCTCGCAGACCTCTACGATGTCTGGATCGAGGAGGAGACGCCATCGTCCCGGACGGTCGAGGGCCATTATGAGCTCGATCCCAATCCGACTGCCGACCGCATCCCATTCCGCCCCATGGGCACCTATGACGGGAAGGTGACTAACTCCAGCATGGCCGCCAATATGTCCTTCGATGCCAGGTGGGGCGCGCCATCCGGCATTGCCTTCGATGCAGACGAGTTCCTGGAGGAGCATCCCCAGTTCGGGTACCTTAAGAGATATCTGACCTCGTTTCCGACCCGCTCGTGGAATCGGTTCACGATAGGGATGGGCGAGTAGCGATGGGGGGGGGCCGGGGGCCTTCCCCGGCTTCAGCCAGGGTCATCCATCTCTGGATTCTTGGAGGCGAGATAACCTGCCTTGGCCGCATGGCTATTCCTGCCTAGCCTCAGGAGCTCCGGCGAGGATCCGGCCTCTTCATCGCTAAAATCATATGTTCGGCTCCTGAAGCGGTAGAAGTCAGGGGCATTCTTCTGTATCGTAATGATCTCATATAGGCTTACAATCATGACCACGGGCCGTTTGATATCGTAGAGCAGGTCCCGGTGCAGGTTGATATATACAAGTATCCAGGGAAACTGGCTTGAGATGTCATGAGCTAGGTAGACCGTGTTTTCAGAAGTCTCCTCCCATCTATACAGTATCTTCAGAAACCTCCTTCCTTCCACTCGAAGGTCAATCTCGTAGGCCTCCAATCCCAAAGATTCGATGAGCCTTGTGATCTCGCTATGAGATGTTCCCAATGCGAAGATGAGGGAATTCTTCCCCTTTGCCAAACGAAGCTCATTGCGAAGTTCCTTTGATAGTCTGCCGGATATCATACACTTGATATTGCTCCCTTGCCTTCACTACCCTCCCGATGCTAGCTCTTCCACCCTCCCCGCCACCGCGGCCGTTACATCCGCTGTACCGCATCGCCCGCCGAGATCCGGTGTCCGATACCCGCGCCCTAGCGCCCAGAGGACGGCCTCCTCGATCGTCTTCGCCCTCTCATCATCGCCGAGCCAGTCGAGCATCATCGCCGCGCTTCGTATAGCTCCGACGGGATTTGCGATCCCGTGGCCTGCGATATCGGGCGCGCTTCCGTGGATCGGCTCGAAGAGGGCGTGGGAGTCGCCGAGGTTAGCGCTTGCGCAAAGCCCCAGGCTTCCCGCAAGGCCTGCAGCTAGATCGCTCAATATGTCCCCGAAGAGGTTCGTTGCAACCATCAGCTGAAAGCGGCGGGGATCTTTCACCATGTTGTATGCGGCAGCGTCAACGAGCATATCCTCGCGCTCGACGCCTGCGGCCCCTGCAACCTCGCGGCAGGTTCGAAGGAAGAGAACGTCGCTCTTTAGGACGTTTGACTTATGCACGATCGTGAGCTTTCGGCCCTTGGCAAGCTTGCAAGCAGCCTCTGCGATCCGCTTTGATCCCCTTCTGGTGATCACGCGCAGCGTCGTCGACCGGTCCACCCCGACCTCCTCGATTCCCGAGTAAAGCCCCTCGGTGTTCTCCCGAACAATCAAAAGGTCCATTCCAGCGTCCTGGAAGGGCCTGATGTTGGCGTAGAGGTCGAGGCCCTTTCTGATGGCCAAGAGCACGCTCCTGTAGCTGGGATCCGGCGGCGTCGTAATCGCCCCGAAGAGGACTCCTCGGCATTCCCCCATCGCCTCCAGATCCTCTGGCGCCATGGCAACCCCTGTCCTCTTCCAGCGGCCGTATCCGACTTTGACAGGAACGAGGTCGAGCTCTGCCCCCGCTGCCTCCAGGACGGCGAGAGCGCTCTCGATTACCTCCGGGCCAATGCCGTCTCCCTTCACGAGGGCAATTCGCGGTCTAGCTCCTCTTTCAGACATCTTATCGCCTCATATATCTGAGGGGCTCCGTCCCCCCAATGAACGAGAACGCCTGTATGACCGTCGATCCTCGTCAATCCGCGGCGCTCTGAGCGACAACAACGGGTGACAAACGGCCCCTTAGGCCGGAGATCGGGGTGCGAGACTGGGCAGGTGTTGATGAACCTATGATTCTTTCCCGGATAGGCGGCCCGAAAGACCTCCCTCGATATCTCGCAGCCCACTATCAGGGGGTCTTCTACATCCACCCTATCCGAGTCCAATGACTTGCCAAGCCCGGATGCCGTGCAAGGATAGTAGACGTCATCGCCCCAGTACTGGCTCAAGTCCAGTACGCGGCTTGAGAAACGCATGGCAAGGTCCCCTATCATGCCGGATGCCTTCAGGCCATCGATCGTCTGGACGAGCCAGGAGGGCTCGGGCGGGACGACGTCGAGTATCTCGACATCGGTTATCGCCTTTAGATCTGGCTCATATACGAAGGTTAGGTGCTCATCCACTCCCCGAAAGACGACGGCCTTCACCTCTTCGCCGCAGAACCTAGAGGCCCACTCGATAAGAGCAGCCCTGTCCCTTGTGTCCACGGGAAATGGATTGTATATCACCTCGCCAGGCGCGGCAAGGAGCTTGTTGGAGCGCGAAGCGCGTAGAAAGCCCGTCTCCTCCGCGGGATCCACGGCGTAGATGGATGGCTCCTCCTCTAGCACTATGATGTAGCGGGTAGAAAAGTAGATGGGATCCTCGCGTCTGACCTCCCTGGTCGTCCCAACCTCCCTGTAATCCATGGGAAAGATCAAGGCGATCTCCCCATGCCGGCCTCGTCTCCGTGTGGGGCCGCAGCCTCTAGCCTCCTGTGAGCGACGAGCCCCCCGTGCTGAAGGATATCGAGGAGGAACGCAGGGATCTTCGTCCCCTGGAAGGATCTCTCGCCCACGGTCACGAGACCCCTCGATAGGTCTACCTCAACGATGTCTCCTTCCTTGCATTCCACATCGGCCTCGACAACGGCGAGGCCCACGTTGATTGCGTTTCTAAAGAAGATGCGGGCAAATGAGCGGGCAACGACGCAGGATACGCCCGCCTCCCGCAAGGCAAGCGGGGCTTGCTCCCGCGAGGATCCGCAGCCGAAGTTCCTTCCGGCCACGATCAGATCGCCCAGGCCCACCTTCGAAGCGAACTCTGAGTCCAGCCCCTCCATGACGTGGTCCGCAAGAAGGCGGAGGTCCTTGGTCCGAAGGTACTTTCCAGGTATTATCACATCTGTATCCACATCATCGCCGAACAACCATGCCCTGCCCCTGATCATACATCCAGATAGGGATCCATCGATATTATCCTTTTCCAGCGACAAAAGGGTTTATACCACCGGGGCCAAAGGTAAAATGGCTTGGAGGTGATCTGGCTGCTCGAAATCATTGGACTATGGGTCAGCATAGGGGGCAAGGGCGTCTTGAAAGACGTCAACCTGAAGGTGGGGCAGGGGGAGACGCATGCCCTCTTCGGGCCAAACGGCTGCGGGAAGACGACGCTTCTCAACACCATTGCCGGAATCCCGCGCTACGTCGTAGAAGACGGCCAAATACGGTTCAAGGGGCAGGACATTACAGAGATGCCCATGAACGAGAGGGCCCAGCTGGGGCTAGGGATAGCCTTCCAGCGCCCGCCTACCATCAGGGGGCTCAAGGTGCGGGACCTGATAAAGCTCTGCAACCCCAAGGCAGATGCCGCATGGATCCTAAACGAGCTCGACTTCGCCGATTTCGCCGATCGAGAGGTGAACAAGGGATTTTCCGGCGGCGAGGTGAAGAGGTCGGAGATGGTTCAGCTCATGGCGCAGGGGCCGGACTTAGTCATGCTCGACGAGCCGGACTCCGGCGTCGATCTGGAGAACATCAAGGTGATCGGCAAAGCGATAAATATGCTGACCCAGAAGGACCAGCGTCCCAGCACGAGGACCAAGTCGGGGATCATCATCACCCACTTCGGCCATATCCTGGACTATATATCGACCGACAAGGCCCATGTGATGATAGAAGGGACGGTTGTATGCTCCGGAGGCCCCATAGAGATCCTCGAGCAGATAAAGGCCAACGGTTACGAGGGGTGTGTGGAATGTCTATGTCCGGCCTAGAGAAGAGGGCCGAGAAGGCCAGGGAGAAGAGGGCGGCTCTCGGAACTGATATCGATCTCGATAGCTACGAGTCTGAGGCGAAAACACACGGCGAGATGGACTCGGAAAGCCTTCCCAAAGAGGTCGAGCAGGCAGCCCTTGCAGCTGGCGTGAGCCTTGGCGGCGAGACCTCCGGCGACTACCTCCAGCTGGACCAGTCGCCAGTCCTCCAGTCGGCCGCGATGGAGGGAATCGAGCTTCTCGACATAGCATCCGCCCTTGAGAAGCACAGCTACCTCAAGGACTACTACTGGAAGCTCGTCCCAATCGACATGGACAAGTTCACCGCCGACGTGGGACTTCACCCACCTGCGGGATACTTCATCAGGGCCAAGCCGAATACGACTACGGTCTTTCCTCTCAAGGCCTGCCTCTACATGGGAGGCGGAGGAAGCCGCCAGAGGGTTCATAACGTAGTCATAGCTGAGGAGAACAGCCGCCTCCATATCATCACTGGCTGCACGACGCCCGCCCACGCAGGCCGGGGGCTTCACCTAGGCGTATCCGAGGTCTACGTCAAGAAAGGAGCACATGTGAGCTTCACCATGGTCCACAACTGGGGCGAGGAGGTGGAGGTGAGGCCTCGCGGCGCGTCATACGTCGAGGCCGGAGGATCGATCTCCGAGAACTACATCACACTCAGCCCCGTAAAGAGCCTCCAGGCCTTCCCCACGGCAACCCTTGCAGGCGAGGGAGCAAAGGCGAGCTTCAACACAATCATGTACTCCAGCCGGGGAAAGATCGATATCGGCAACCAGACGCTGCTCGAGGCCCCAAAGAGCAGCGCTGAATCGATATCGCGAGTCGTCTCGACCGGCGGAGAGATCATCAATCGCGGCCGGATGGTGGGAAAGGTCCCGGATATCAAGGCCCACCTGGAGTGCGTAGGCCTGATCCTGACCGAAAAGGGGCGGATCTACTCGATCCCGGAGCTCGACGGCTGGTGCGGCGGCCTCGACATGTCCCACGAGGCAGCCGTGGGCAAGATCTCCCAGGAGGAGCTCGAGTACCTGATGGCCCGCGGCCTGCCGGCCGACGAGGCTACAAGGGTCATCGTCCGCGGCTTCCTCGACGTGGAGATCAAGGGGCTTCCTCCCGCCCTCAAGGAGGAGATGCAGAGAATCACGAAGCTCGAGGAGATCCACGGGGGGAGCTGAAGGCTCCCCTCATCGCTCTTTTAAGGGGATCGGGGCCGGCTGACAGGGGCCATCACCTCGCGATGGATTTGAGGCTTGCAGCATCCATAATCATAGACATCAATGAGGATTGGCTTGCCCGAGAATAAATATGATCGGGAACAGGGCCTGCAAAAGAACTTGCTCAATATCGTGAGGGTATTTGAGATACTGATCAAAACATACCACTATCCGGAGACATTGCGGTTCCGCTGAAGATCAGCTGAAGGGGCAGTTTACCTCAACGTATTGAGCATGCTCCTGCAAAATTATAGAAGATACGGCACACTGCTTTTATCGAAGACTGATTGGGAATACTTATAAGCCTGGAATGACGAATAACGCTATATAATTTGGTGAGGTTTCATGGCTAAAAAAAAGTTATGATGAAATTGCTTAAGAGATATTTCAATCGGTCGACCAAAGCCCCAATAAGCCAAAAAGATTGAAAAGTTCTACCTTTTGGAATATGTTTCGAGTCAAGAAACGAACAAAGCCGGTAGTAGAGCGAATAACGAGTACTCTAAGGGAGCAAAAGCTTAAAGTTGCTGTGAAATCCGGAGCCGAGTTAGGGATAGAGAATAGATATCATGATTGGATTGAACTTAGTATTGCGATTACTGACGGAGGTGACATAGGGAATGAAAAGGATCCATACACCCCGTCTTTAAAGTGATTTCAAAATATAATAACAATAGATTTCGAAAGTGAAGCAGAGGTTGAGACCTTCTTCGTAGTACCCCTTTTAAGAGAGCTTGGATATGAGTTGGATGATATTTCAATGGGCTACCCAGTTGAGATGTTTGAAGGGGTACACAAGTCTAAAAAAGAGGCTGATATTGTTTTATTTAACGGCTTGAGCAGGGAAAAAGAAAATGCACTCTTAGTGATTGAATGTAAGAAAAAGAATGTCAATGAGGATAATATAGGCCAGGCAAAATCCTATGCTCAGCAAGTATTGCCAGCATATTATGTTATAACCAACGGCCAACAAATAATGGTATTCAAGTATAACGGCTCGCTAGCTCCTGACGAATGCGTCATGAATTTTGATAAATCAAATATTTCAGATAAGTGGATAGAATTAGCTGGGTACATCAGCAAAAAGGCAGCTCTAAGCCGTAAATCATGGTTAATAGAAAAATTTAAAAAGTAAGCCAAGTGGTGTATATGGGTAGGCGCATAAAGCCCATCTATGAATCAATTATATGACGATCGTGATGATAGCGAGAACTGTGATTCTGGCCAATCGATGATCTTGCCCATCCTCGGTGATCGAAATCTGCAGAGTCCTGTGTAGTCCCGAAAGCTATTTATACCATTAATGACTACATATATGTTTGCCGCGTCTTGTGTTGATGGCGTGGGCTGGCGCTTCGATGAAGGCCTTTGGCAACTGGGAGGTGCGCGCCCTTAGGTGGGCGGTGCATTCGCGTTTGGCTTCCTGGTCTGAAGGAATCGATTGCGCCCGGCATAGCCTGGATGGATAGGCCTGTAAGATGCACGCCCTGATAGGCGTAGCACGCCGACCATCGGCTGATAAGCCCGGGGGAAGGCCCACAGGATCCAGGGACGCGGCACCACCAGGACAATGTGGCCGAGGGGCAAAGTCCGCTGCATATCTGCGGTCGGCTCTCGTTTGCGGGGCGCTGTGCGGAACTCCAGCGCAGACTCCCGGCCCCCTCCTGGTAAGGGTGCAAGGTGGGAATGGGCGCCTGGATACGGTCGCATCCCCATACAAAGGGGCTCTGTGGTATTGCGTCTTCTCACCTTCTGCATATCCTTCAGTTCTTTTGGTCGCTTGATCTTTCTTAATCTCTAGATCTATTGCGCCGGCGAGGCCCCGCCCCGCATTGGGCAGACGATAAAGGTTAAATGACCCACCTCCATCTACGCTTTCGAGAGGATAGGCTATGGACAGGTACGAACAGGTGACCGAGCTTGCGCGAAGGAGGGGCATAATGTGGCCGGCCTTCGAGCTGTATGGCGGAGCTGCGGGCTTCTACGACTACGGCCCCCTGGGAGCGCTGCTCAAGAGGAAGATCGAAGATACCTGGAGGCGCATCTTCGTCATCAACGAGGGCTTCGCCGAGATCGAGGCCCCGACCATCGGTGTTGAGGGAATCTTCGCAGCATCTGGCCACCTGAGCGGATTCTCCGATCCTTTGACCGAGTGCCAGGAGTGCAAAGAGGTCTACAGAGCAGACCACCTGATCAAGCATATCGTGGAGGTGCCTGACGCCCTCTCCAACGAGGAGATAGGTCGAATCATCCATGAGAACGATATCTTCTGCCCCGAGTGCGGAGGAGAACTCTCCGAGATCTACGAGTTCAACCTCATGTTCAAGACGACCATAGGACCTGGGTCCACCCATCCCGGGTACCTGCGCCCAGAGACGGCACAGGGCATGTTCATCAACTTCCCGAGGCTTCTTCGCTACTTCAGAGATGCGCTTCCCTTTGGGGCGGTACAGATCGGCAAGTCGTACAGAAATGAGATCTCGCCGCGACAAGGGGTGATCCGCCTGCGCGAGTTCACCCAGGCCGAGGCCGAGGTCTTCATCGATCCTCGCGATAAGACGCACCCCCGCTTCGGGGAGGTTAGCGACCTTACGCTTCGGCTCTACTCCCAGGAGGCGCAGGAGAGGGGCGTAATCGATGAGATGACGCTAGGGGACGCTGTGAAGCGCGGGATCATCGCCCATCAGATGCTCGCTTACTACGTTGCTCGCACCTACCAGTTCCTCATGGCTGTGGGCGTTGCGCCTGAAAGGTTGCGATTTCGCCAGCATAAGGCGGACGAGATGGCCCACTACGCCGCCGACTGCTGGGACGCCGAGGTCCTCCTCGAGCGGCTGGGCTGGATCGAGATAGTCGGAATTGCGGACCGAACCGACTACGATCTGAGGTCGCACATGGCCCATAGCCAGGCCAAGCTCACAGTCTTCGTCCCCTACGCCGAGCCCAAGCGCTGCGAGAGGCTCGTCGTTAGGCCCGATATGAAGGCGCTTGGCCCCCGGTTCAAGGGAGAGGCAAAGGCCGTCGCCGAGGCACTCAAATCGCTCGATGAAGAGGAGCTGAAGGGCGACGTGATATGCGTCGTCGTGGATGGCAAGCCCATAACGATCGAGAAGGATCTCGTATCCTTCGAGGTGGTGGAAGAGGAGATCCGTGGCGAAGATGTGATCCCTCACGTAATAGAGCCGTCTTTTGGGATCGATCGGATCATCTACACCGTTCTCGACCACTCCTACGACCAGGAGGAGGTCGCCGGGGAGAGCCGTGTCGTTCTGCGGTTCATACCGGCCATGGCACCGCTTCAGGTGGCAATCTTGCCCCTCATGGACCGGCCAGAACTTGCTCGGCCGGCCGAGGCCCTCTTGCAGGCCTTCCGACGGGAGGGCATCATGGCCGAGTACGACACCTCGGGGAGCATCGGGAGGAGGTACAGGCGAAACGATGAGGTCGGAACCCCCTTCTGCGTCACAATCGATTACGAGACGATCGAGGAGGCGACAGTCACCATCAGGGACCGCGACTCCATGGGCCAGGTGAGGGTTCCCCTGGATAAGGTCGTGGAGGCCGTTTCCGCCCTCGTCAGGGGAGAGGTCGAGTTCCTGGATGCCGGCACGCCCAGGGAATCGACTTAGGACCAGAGATATGCGCTAGAGGTGGGCGTAGTGATCTCCTGGAACGCCAACTGGAAGCTCTCCCTTCGCCAGGAGATCCGCAGGAAGTCGATACACCTAACCGGCCTTTCCGTCCCTGCTGGCATCATAATGCTTGGCGAGGCCGCAACCGCAGCCTTGATAGCGCTTGCCTTCGTCGTTGCCATCATACTCGAGGCCTTGAGGCTGAAGGGGCGTATCCGCCTCCCGGAGGTGAGGGCCCGGGAGGAAGGGAGGGTTGCTGGCTACTTCTACTACATCCTGGGAAGCCTCGTCACCGTTATCACCTTTCCAGCGACGGTTGCAATATGCGCCATGCTCATGCTCTCCCTGGGAGATGCCGCAAGCGGCCTTTTAGGATCTGTCCTTCGGGGAAGCGACGTTAGAGGCGGGGGACCTTGGCGGATCAAGCCCCTTCCGATCGTCGCCGGGATGTTCCTCGCATGCTTTGCAATAGGCGCCCTCTCCTCCAGCTATACGATGATCCCATGGCCGATATACGCAGCAGGAGCTGCGGGAGCGACGCTTGCCGACTCTGTCCCCCTCTTCCTCGGGCGATTCCCGGTTGACGACAACCTGACCATACCCATCTATGCCGGGACGGCGATGGCTCTCGCCGCGATGGTCATCTGATTGGAAAGGTTTTTTAACGAAGGACTCATAGACGCGAGCGGAAAGGAGGTATGGTATGAATATTATTCTGCTAGGTCCGCCCGGATCGGGCAAGGGTACTCAGGCCAAGATGATCGCCGACAAGTACAGCGTCCGCCACATCTCGACAGGAGATATCCTTCGTGAGAACGTCCGGAACAACACCCCCTTGGGAGTGGAGGCAAAGAAGTTCATGGACGCCGGGCAATTGGTTCCCGACAGCCTGCTTATAGACATCATCAAGGACCGCCTGGCCAAGCCAGACGTGCAGGGCGGCTACATGCTTGACGGCTTCCCACGAACCATTCCCCAGGCTCAAGCCCTGGACAAGATCCTGCCCTCCTTGAAGCAGAAGATCGACGTGGTCCTGAATATCGACGTCCCCGACAATGAACTCGTGCGCCGCCTAAGTGGCAGAAGGATGTGCAAGTGCGGCCGCAGCTACCACATCATGTTCAACCCCCCAAAGGTGGAGGGCAAGTGCGACGAATGCGGTGGGGATCTCTACCACAGGGACGACGATAAGGAAGGAGCCATCATCAACAGGCTCGAGGTCTACAAGCAACAGACCCAGCCTTTGATCGACTACTTCAACAAGCAGGGCATAATCGCCAACATCAATGGCGCAGCCGGGATCCCCAATATCTTCGAGGAGATCTCAGCAACCCTGAACAAGATCTAAGCCCCCCATCAAGGGGGATCTCTTTTTATCCATCGCGGCATCCATTGGCGACGCATGATAATCGTCTACTCATTGGGCGGCTCAATCCTAGCAGGCCAAGATCCAGAGAGCTTGCGAGGCTATGGAAGGGCTCTACAGGAGATCGCTAAAGAGCATCAGGTCTACGTCGTTGTCGGCGGCGGAAGGATCGCCCGGGAGTACATCGAGAAGGCCCGCGCGCTCGGCGCGAGCGAGGCCTTCTGCGACAGCATTGGAATAGAGGCAACGAGGCTCAATGCCCTTCTGCTTGTCGCAGCCCTGGAGGGTAAGGCACCCCTGGAGATCCCCTGCTCCTATCAGAATGCCCTTCTGGCAGCCAGGCTCTATCGCTTGGTCGTGATGGGCGGGCTCTATCCTGGACAGACTACCGACGCCGTCTCGGCGATGCTCGCGGAGTACGCTTGCGCAGACCGTCTGATCATAGCAACATCCGTAGACGGCGTATACACATCGGACCCAGAGACAGATCCATCGGCGAAGAGGATCGAAAGTATGACGCCGGCCGATCTCGTGCTCATAACCAACAGGACCGAGCTAAAGGCCGGATCGCGCTCCCCCGTCGATCCCCTGGCGGCAAAGATCATAGAGAGGAGCAGAATACCCACAGCCATAGTGCTTGGAAAGGAGATAGCGAACCTGAAAAAGGCGATCGCATCTTCCCATACGGGAACTGAGATCAGTATATAGCGTTCCCCAAGAAACCAAGAACCAGCAGGCCATGGAATCCCTTATTGGGATACCTATAAGCTGAATCCCGATTAAGCAAATGACTCGATTTACCCAGTTACGATGGAGCAATGTCTTTGTAGTGCATCCCCCCAAGTGCCCGAGGGCGGAACGGGAAGCCAGACAGGAATCCAGAACTGCCTTCAGCTCCTCAGGCATGATGGATGCGAAGCTTTCGGCCCTCTGATAGCCTTTGAAGGAAGGTGTCCCAAAAGACGCCCTCACCGGCCAGAAGCCGGACCAAGTCCCCCTTAGAGCTGGGGGTTCGTCATCCGATCAGCCACCGGGTTCCCGCCCCGATCTCCGGCTTCGCCGCCCAACGGCGGGAATTCCTTTCGGGTCAGGCCCGAGACCTCTCCTCAAGGGCGCGGATCACCTCGCCCAGCCGTTCTATCTCCTCGCCGTACGCTGCCCAGTTCCCAGCTCGGAGCTCCTCTTGCGCTGCCCTATAGTGAGATCCCGCCCGCACCACCAGCTCCTCGGCCGAGAGGCCGTCTCCATCCAAATCCGCAACGGTTCTTGGGGCCTCGGGGGCGAGGTCGAATATACGTCCGAGGGCCACCTCCAGCGTCTCCTCCATCACGAGCCTGTTGCCGTAGGCAACGATGACCCTCATCAGCTCGGGAAGCTCGCCAATATCTGCCCGGAGGTAGAGAGGCTCGACGTAGAGGAGGCTATTATCTATCGGTATGACCAGGAGGTTCCCCCTGATGACGGTGCTTCCCATCTGGTCCCAAAGAGTCAGCTGCTCGGAGATCTCGGTGCTCTGGTCTATCCTCGCCTCGATCTGCATCGGCCCGAAGACGAGCTGGTCTTTCGGGAACCTGAAGACCAGGAGGTCGCCGTAGTTTAGCTGGTCACACTTTGCGGACATCCAGGCAATCATGTTGTTCCTCGACAGCGGGGTGAAGGGCTGTATCAGCATGAACTCCTCGCCCGTCTCGCCCTCCGGGATCTTCATTATGACGTAGTAGGGCTCGACGCTCTGTCGCCCCCCCTGGTATAACTCCACAGGCATCTCCCAGGCGTCCTCCTTGTTGTAGAAGATCTGGGGGTCGCTCATGTGGTAGTTCTGGTAGATCCCGGCCTGGACGCGGAATAGGTCGGACGGATACCTCATGTGGGCCTTCAGCCCCTCTGGCATCGAGTCGATGTTGAGGAAGAGATCGGGGAATATCGCCTGGTAGGCATTGATTATGGCTTCGTCCTCGACGACGTAGAAAGATACGGTCCCGTTGTGGGCGTCTACTACCACCTTGACCGAGTTTTTGATGTAGTTGAACCGTCCCGAGGGCTCTGAGTACGGGTAGCGGTCGGAGATGGTGTAGGCGTCGATGATCCAGAAGAGACGCCCGTCTTCAAGGACGATGTAAGGGTCCCTGTCGTAGTCGAGGAACGGGGCGATCGTCCTCACCCTCTCGACGATGTTCCTGTGGATCATGATCCTGCTATCATCGGTCAGCTCATTGCTGAGGAGGATCTTGGGGGCCTCCAGCCTGTAGGCCATGAGGAGCTTCATCGCCGGATCGAGCCTCAACCCGCCCGTGCCGGCATAGGTGGTGTAGACGTTCTGGTCGCCCATGGCATAGTCAAACTCGAGGACGTTCGTATTCACGATGACGTAGTCCTTACTCCCCTCACCATAGTAGATCTCGGGCCTTTCGATCTCGCATAGATCTGACTCCGGCGGCAGGTTCTTGATGAAGAACTCTGGAAGCCCCTCAGAGGTCGCTGTGTTTACGGGGCTCATGGCTATCCCGTAGCCGTGGGTGTAGAAGAGGTGGAGGTTCTGCCAGGTCTTGGCCTGATCTGGAAGCCTGTCTGTGGAGATCTCTCTCGCCGAGAGCATCACCTGCCTCTTATTTCCGTCGATATCGTACCTGTCGATGTCGACGTCCAAGAACTCGTAATAGAGCCTGATCTCCTGGAGCTGCTTGTAGGTGGTGAGGAGAGGTCTCCAGTCCCAGATCCGGATGTTCTCAACCGTATCGACGTTTCTCCTGATATCCGCGCCGGTGAGGTCGTAGTCGACTGGAAAGTCCCTCAGATCGACGTCGTCCAGGCCGTAGGCCTGGAGCGTATAGTTGATGTTGTGGGAAATGAACGACCGCTCCATAGTCAGCTCGTTGGGAGAGACGCTGTACTGCTGGATCACCGCAGGATATATCGTGCCGACGGCGCCCGCTCCTACCACAAGAACCAAGATCGCGAGAGGGATTTTCGAGGACCTCTTCCCCGCCGCAAAGGCGAAGAGGAGGAGGGCCGATATCAGCGCCACGACGGCATATATGCAGAGGAACGGAAGCCTCGCGTATACGTCGGCATAACCCGCACCGTAGACGACGCCTCCGCTGGAGTAGAGGAGGTCGTACCGGTCCAGAAGGTACCGGAAAGAAATGAGAAGCACCAGGATCCCCAAGAGAGCGCTGATGTGGGCCAGGGACCTTTCCGGGAGCGACTTCGCGATCTCGGCGTAATCTCTCTCCTCCGGGTTGAAGATGAACCTACCGGCCTGGAGGAAGAGGTAGGCTCCGACGGTGATGGCCAGGTTGATGATGATGGCGACGAAGAGGGCGAACCAGAGGGACCAGAGGAGCGGCAGGGTGAAGACGAAAAATCCGACGTCCATCCCGAATAGAGGATCGTTCACCCCGAAGCTCTGGGCGTTGAGGGCCAACAGTACCCTCTCCCAGCCAAACTGCGCCACAAGGCCGAAGAATACCGATATCAAAACCACGATCCATGTGAGATATCTGGGCCTCTCTCCGATCAACCTCAGGTTTGCGAGGCTCACCGCCCCGAAGGCGAGGGCCGACCCCAGAAAGAGGGCGATCCTCGCCGATATCATCGTCCCGTAGACGCTGGAGTAATCGAGGGACTGGAACCACCGCCATTCCGTCAGCAAATAGGCGATCTGACCTAAAAATACCAGAAGAAGTATCGGGGCCGCAAGGGCCCAACGTTCAATCCTCATAAAAAACCCCGAAAATTACAGACGATCGGCCATTTCGGCCAGAGTGCTCATCCCCCCGAAGGTTGGAGGCAAGATGCGACTTTCGGGTTCCGCGCCATCGCCGGCATCGATGGTGGCGATCTCGCACTCGCCCCAGGTGTTCGATTCGTCGAAGGAGGAACGCAAGCTCCTACGTTCCTCTTTCCACGCCACCTCCGCCATCGAGAACTCCTCCAAAGCTGCCGGAATTGTCATATAAAAAGACTGGCAGGTCCAGATAAATAGCTTTCGTCGATCTGATCCGCGCGCCGCGGGCGGATCAGGACAAACAACTGATTGGAGAGGATCAACAAGGAGCTCAAGCGGAGAGGCCGTGTCGCTGGATCTATCATGATGGACATGAACGAGGAATGGATCACAGGTAAAAAGTATTTTTCGATTGACGCGGAGTGAATGGCCCAGGATACAAGGCTGAGGAAATTACAGCAATTTCGGCATGCTGCCCCCCAAGTCGTGAACTCAAATTGGCTGGATTTTCTTTGGCATTGATGAAAGCGATAACTATTGCCACCCAAGGAAGCGATCAATCTATTTCAAGATACTTTGAGAATCAATAGCACATGACTGTGCCAAGACCATTTGCGCTAAATACCAACCAGCAAAAAATGGACTACCTAACCACTAACAACTCGCTTAATGCCATTTTTAAGCAAGGGCACATTGAGGTCGTGAATCAGTTATGAGCTGGAATGTCCCAGAGAATCCCTCGCGGCGATTTCTCATGAGATCACGAGCGATAGACTGGTTGTAGAAACTCCAACCTATTTCAGAATCACGACCCTGCATCGAGATCTATTTTTTTTTATGCGCCTACTTAATCTGAGTGGTTAGGGTGTTAGCGACTTCATCAGATCCTCTGGGGAAACGATCCCCCATGGCACCCCTTTTTCGGTGACAACGACCTGGTTTATTCCGGCCCTGGCCAGGATCTTTATGGCCTCGTATATCAGCTCCTCGGACTCCATGGTCAGGTAGCTCCGGTTCATGATCTCCTTTATGCCCACGTCGATCCTGCCATCGGCAACGGCCCTTGCGATATCCGTTAGGTTAACGAGGCCCGGAGGATTCTCCTCCACGAGGGCATCCATCACGCCATTGTGCACCAAGATTCGTGATGCCTCCCTCAGGGTCGCCTCGGGAGGTATGCGAACTGCCCTTCTGGCTACATCCTTGACAGGGATGCGAGGGACGGAGATCATCTCATCCACATGGAAGATGAGCTGACTCATGGTGTCATCCCTTCCTGTGACCTTGCCCCTGATGTAGAGCCTGTTGACCGGGGTGGGCCCAACCTCAACCACGTCGCCTATGTTGAACTGCCTGATATTGCCCGTTATGCGCACGACACCACCACAGGCGTCCTGCTGCATGACCTTGTTGAAGATGATCTCATTCACGGAGGTCCCCTCAACCATGACACCGTTTCGCACAACCGCTACCTCGACGGTCTTGCCGCTGGTATCCAGGTTCATGGCCTCATAGGCCCCCCCAGTGGCCTTGTATCCGCCTTTGGGCCCGGGGACTCCTTCTACTAGGTTGAGGGCCTTGAGGGATTGCATCTGGTTCCTAATCGTTCCTGGATTGCGATCGATCAGCTCGGCGATCTCCTCGCCCTTGACCGCTCGCCCATCCTTGCGATGAATATTGATCAACGCAGTCAGTATGTCCCTTTGTACAGATGTGAGTTCCATGTAGATTCGGCTATTCGTCACCATAATTTCCTATATATACTTGTTCCTCATAAGACGGCTCAGATCTGCCATATAGTCCGATATAGGACGCCACTGACCATGAAAGGCCAGCCTTGGCATTCTTTAGCACACAATCAATATCGGCGAGGTCTCAACGCTTAGATAGGTCCCCTCATAGGGCAAGCCATCTTCCCCCCATAGGGCAGACGCCCCATACGCCTCCATATATCCTTGAGGGGCTCATCCAGGGCGTTGCCCTCCGATCTTGGAAGGCAGGCGCAGGGGTAGACCTCCCCCGCCGGGGTGATGTGCAGCCAACTTCTCCCTGCAAAGCAGCCCATCCGATCCATTGCCTCGGGGACGGAGAATATGCGCGGCTGCGGGGCCCCCTCCACGAATCGCCGCAGAGTCGCGTGATCGGCCCTCGTGAGAGTAACACCCTCTCGCCCAGCCCATCGCCCTGTCGGCACAACCTCGAAGAGGGTAAGCTCGTGAGCGCCGACCTTCCGGCAGAGCTCGTGGAGCTCATGGAGGAGGCTCATGTTCTCCCTCCTAAGAACGACATAGAGGTCGACCAGAAGCCCAGCCCGAAGCCCGCTCTCAACGGCAGCCATGGCGTCGTCGTACGCGCCCGCCCTCCCGCGCATGGCGTCGTGCTCGCAAGGTCGGGGGCTGTCGAGGCTCACGTTCACCGCGTAGAGACCCGCCCCCTTCAGCTCGCGGGCAAGGGATGAGGAGAAGCCGGCCCCAGAGGTGAAGAGCGTGGCGCAAGCCCTCGAGTCAACTGCGGATACGAGCCTTGAAAGCTCCTTATACATGGCAGGCTCGCCCCCATCGAAGATCACGAGAGTCGTTCCCAGATCAAGGGCTTGATCGATGAGGCCTGTAACCTGGGGCACGGTGAGCTTCATTCGTCTGCCGCTGTCTGGAAGGGCGCAGTGCTGGCAGCGATTGGGACACTCCTCGGTAATCGAGATCGTGACCTGGTCAGGGGTCCTGATACCGAGCGTTGCCATGAGCTGGCTCTTCACAAAACGGCTGAATGCCGGGCTCGGGATGGGCGGAAGCCACGTCGAAAGGCAGAGCTCTTCCCCTGCCAGGACCGGGATCTGCCCATCCACCATCTCCAGGGAGGACTTGACCTTTGGTAGGAAGGAGATGGGCCCGCGCGCTTTCGTCTTGATCCTTCCGCCCTCCAGGCAAGCCGAGACATCGAGCAGGGGATGGCTGAAGAGGGAATATGTGGTCATGCTCGATAGACGAGATCCGGCTCGAATACCTTCTCCCCCAGAAGAGCGCCCTCGAGGTTTCTGTAGAAGCAGGAACGATAACCCATATGGCAGGCTCCACCCTTCTGCTCGACCTTGAGGAGGATCGCATCCTCGTCGCAGTCAATCCTGATCTCCTTCACCAGCTGCTCATGTCCCGAGGACTCCCCCTTCAGCCAGAGCCTGTCTCTTGAGCGCGACCAGTAGTGCGCCCTCCCGGTCTCTACCGTCCTCCTCAGGGCTTCCTCGTTCATATAGGCCAGCATGAGCACCTCGCCCGTCTCCCAGTCCTGGGCGATTGTAGGCACGAGCCCGCCCTCCTTTAGGCCTCGGATCATGGGTGGATGATAGCCATATATCTTATAAAGGCGATTGGGTTGGCGATGAGCCGTTGCATTGACTGTAAGGGCAAAGGGCTCTGCGGACGCCCTATATGCCCCATATTGAGGCGCTCGCGCGAGATCTCATCGCTTCCCCCGCTGGGCACTAGCCTCGCCGGGGATTCTCCCCCTGAGGTCCTGGTCGGACATAGGGGCTACCCCACTATCTGGGCAGGCCCCCTCATCCCTGCGATGGAAAGGCCTCCTTCCGACCATTCGGCCCTCGCGAAGATGGATGTGGGGGAGGTCGTGGCCCTTCGTTCAGCGCTCGTGCGCTCCAACACCCGCCTCGGGGTCTCCGAGGCGAAAAGCCCCGGAAAGCTTCTAGCGGAGGCCCAGGAGATCGCTATGTCGAGCCGTCCTGTATCGACAGAGGTCACATTTCATAAGCCGCCACGCGGCATCCTCAGATTCGACGGCGTTTTAAGCCCCAGTGGGCCGAGCGGGACCATCGAGGAGATGGAGATCACATCCAATCCGATCATCCCCAGGAAGGTGGATCAGGTGGTCGAGGAGGGCGCGAAGGCCTTCCAGGCGGCATCCGAGCTCTATTTTGCCCAGATCGACGTCGACCACATCTCTCGGCTGCTCTCCCTAGGCCTTCTGGGGGAGGAGAGGAAGCTCGTTCCCACCCGCTGGTCCATAACCGCCTCCGATGACATGGTGGGAAGGACTCTCACCGAGAAGGTGCTCGATATGCCGCTTCTCTCCGACTGCCTCCTCTTCTCGGGCGAGAGGTTGGGAAATCACTTCGAGATATTGCTCATGCCCCTGAATTATCGATTCGAGGTCGTGGAGATATGGATGCCTCATTCGGCCTGGTCCGGTGGGGAGGCATGGATCGGCTCGGACGGAGAGGGCCTGCGGGGCAAGCAGGGGTACAGCTCCCTTGCCGGAGGGTACTACGCAGCCCGCCTCGCCGCACTGGAAGGGCTCCTCCGTATGGGCCGCCAGGCGGCCGTCCTCGCGCTTCGGGAGATCGGGCCCTCCTACTGGGCCCCCCTTGGCGTATGGGTGGTCAGGGAAGCGGCCCGGGCGGCGATGGCGTCTCTGCCCCAGAGGTTCTCGACCATTGGAGAGGCGCTCAGCGCTGCTGCCGCGCGCATGCAGACTCCCATGAGCGAGTGGCATCCCCACGCCAAGAGCCTCTCGCAGCCTTCCCAGACAACCCTTGCGGGCTTCCTCTAAGGGATGGGGCACCTCCCCCAATATCGGCCACAGAAAGAGTTATATGTTTGCACGACTATAAGAAGCATTCGTTAACCGAAACGGGGGTTAAAGGCCTATGTGGAGAAGAAAGTACCCATCGATATTCGATATATTCGAGAGCTTCAGCAAGGGATTTCCCTTTGATAAGATGAACCGCCTGGAGGAGGACTGGTTCAAGGTCCCCTTCGAGGACCTCATAAATAAGTTTGAGGAGGGCATGCCGGAGGATATGAAGGAGCTCGTCAAAGAGGAGAAGACCCCCTACGGGGTTTCCCGCAGATACGGCCCCTTCGTCTACGGATTCAGCTACACCTCTGAACCTGGAAAGGAGCCGGTCTTCAGGGAGTTTGGAAACATCAAGCCCACCGTCCGGGGAATCGAGCCTAGCTCCGGGCGCGAGCCCATGGTCGATGTGATGGAGGAGAAGGACGGCTACAAGATCTTCGCCGAGCTTCCCGGGGTTGAGAAGGACGACATAAAGCTCGACGTTGCCGAAGACAGCATCGAGATCTCGACCAAGGACGACAAGAAGTTCTTCAAGATGATCCCCCTCGACTCCGCGGTGGATGCGGAAAGCACGAAGGCATCCTACAAGAACGGGGTCCTCACCGTTGAGCTGAAGAAGGAGGAGAAGCGCAAGGGCAAAGAGGTCACGATCGAGTGATCCTAGACCGCCTCTTTTTTTTCGGCCTAACGCGTTCTGACGCAGGCGAGGAGGGAAGATCACGGCCAAGACATTGAGAACGATCGAGTTGCTCGATCGTCCTCGAAGGGCTCGGCGAGACGCTACGATCTTGCCTCTTTATATTTTGTGGCCGACCTCGCGCGATGGTCGTGAACTCAGAATTGGTTGGAATTTCTCTGGCATTGATGAGGGCGATAACTATTGCCACCCAAGGAGGCAATCACTCTCTTTCAAGATGCTTTGAAAATCAATAGCACATGGTGGTGCTGAAA
>Ga0268276_1001032_pt1 | contig 29462 bp, 26 predicted proteins | sample saktaG_4_FD_190145 | JGI IMG/M metagenome (GOLD analysis project Ga0268276, IMG submission 190145) | Saline water microbial communities from Sakinaw Lake, British Columbia, Canada - sak_2010_1_5_45m | ecosystem: Environmental > Aquatic > Non-marine Saline and Alkaline > Saline ...
ACAAATCGTTGAAAATAAATTGAATGATAGACCAAGAAAATTATTAAAATACAAAACACCGTATGAAGTATTTTATGAGTATTCAAATAAATAATGTGTGTTGCACTTATTACTTGAATGTAAGATTCATTATAAGTTTTTGAAATAATATCATATTCTTCATTTGAAATTTTTTCATTATAGATTAATTTAGTTATATTATCAGCTTCGATAAACACATTTACGATTCCAAAATCATTACGCTTTCTTTTTCGGTTACGATAAACTCTTCCAAATCTCTGAATTAATGCATCTATTGAAGCAATTTCCGTATAACAACAATCATAATCTAAATCTAAAGATACTTCTATTGCTTGCGTTCCGACCAAAACTTGTATCTTCTCTTTCGAACTTTCACTATTAATAATTTCTTCCTCAATAATTTTTCTATCTTCAGTATTAAATGCAGAATGTAATAATTTTTTATTTTTGCATTTTAGTTTACTAAAAATTTCTTGAACTTTTTTAATAGTGTTACAAACAATCAATACTCTTTTCCCATTTTTTATTTCATTTTGAATTATTTCAATATTAATTTCATCTTCAATGAAACCATCTATCAGATTAAGTTTGATTCTTGTATAGTTAACGAGTTCTTCATTTTTAAACTGAATTGTTGAATAATAAATATTTAAATATTTTCGGATTAATTCTTCTATAATTTTGGGAAATGTTGCAGACATAAAAAGGAATTTACCGTTAAAATCATCTCGTATTATTTTCATTGCAACAAGTAATTCTGATAAAAACATTCTATCATAACAATGAATTTCATCGAAGATAAATAATCCGTTTTTGTATTGAAGAAACGCTTCTTCAAAATGTTTTAATCCATAGATATTTTTAATTATCTGGTGTGGAGTTACAATTTTTATTGGAGAAGCAAAACTTTTAGCAGTTAGTTTTCGTAGTTTAGTTTCTTTATTTAAAATTTCTATATTTTCATTTATTTCTTCTTCAGATTTTCCCTTTATTATCAAATCAAAAAAATAGGCTGTACTTTTCCCGTGTAAAACTTCAACTTTATCTTTTGAGAAATCACTTTTATTTAATCTTTCATACATTGCGTTAATTGATGCAGTATAAGGTAATATATAGAATATTCTGGAATAATGATTTGATCTAAGGTTTTCATTTGCCCATAAAAAGGAAGCTTCTGTTTTGCCTGTTCCGGTCGGAGCTTTAAGAATTGCCGATATACCTTTAGATTCCATACATTTTATTTGAGTAGTTCTGAAATTACCATTTTTAGGAATGTCGAACTTTGTTTTATAAAATTTTCTAATATCTATTTCGATCTTTTTAATTTGTTGATGAGCAGAACCTAAATGATCTGAAGTAACCAATAATCCTTTTAGAAATATCAATTTTTCAAAATTATATTTATCTTCGTAATTTAATGCATATCTATAATATTCATTAATTAATTCAAACACATTATAAAGTAAATCAACATTATAATTAAGATTTATTTTCAAATTTTGTTCATTTAAAATTTCCTGAATTTCAGAAAAAATCTCTTTATGATATTTCTGAATTGAACTTTTACCTTCTTTATACGCCTCTTTTCTGTTTTCATTCATTGCATCCAGATTCAGACCGGGAATAATGAAACCTGAAGATTCTTTATAAGTTGCTTTTTCAAGATGATTTATAGTTTTATTATGATGAGAAAGTATTACCAATTTCATCAAATTCTTTTCAGTATCATTTAAATCGGATAATAAATTAACAAATTCTGCTGAAAATATTTCGTGCCTGTATCCCCAAAAACCTTTGTAATCTACATTTAATGTTTTATTCTGAAACGGTTGTGCATATTTTCCTGAATCGTGTAAAAGAACGGAAAGGAGAAGCAACTCCTTTCCGCTTATATTTTTTGAATTCAGATTATTAATGATTTCTTTTTCGAAAATAGAAGTTAACTCCTTTGCAACCTTTAAACACGATAGAGTATGATCAATTATTGTTTCATCCGGTTTTGCCAAATTACGAAACATTTAGTTTACCTTTGTGAATATAGATTCCAAGTTTATTTTCCGGATCATATTGAACAATATTTGAAAGGTTTTGATTTGACCATATTCTATCAACGATATTAAAAATACCTGCTCTTTTCACCACTCTCGGATATGTCTCACTTATCTCGATATTGAGTTTAGATAGTCTTCCCGGTATCATTTTACCTTCTTCAAAAGGTATAATTGATTTCCCAAAATTAACGGGTTTATCAACTTCTCGAAGTTTAACTTTTTTTGGTTTACAGACAACTTTCGCTAAATCTTCAGATCTTCCAAGCAAAAGAGCATAGTATGGTTTTTCAAAGGATTTTGCTACTTCTTCATCCTCAATGTAGAGAATTAATTCACAATTGAACAGTATTTCTCTTTTTATGGGAATTGTTCCTGAACAGCCTCGCAGAATATCGTTTCTGTCAAATCTATCATCGGAAATATACTTTTTATATAAATCCTTTTTACTGCTATCTTTTCTCATTATTAATTCATAATCAGTTGTCTTAAACTGATAATTGAAAATATAGCCAACATCAACATCATAACGATAATCTCCGTAAGCAGCAGCCATCAATCCATAAATTGCTGAAAGAGGAGGACAGTTGAAAGTTTCCTGATAACTTGTGCTTGTAATATCATTTCTAAAAAAAGCAGTATCGCTTTTCAGAACCACTTTATACATTTCCATAAAAAACTCTCTTAAATGTTTTCAATTTTGAATAATTCAGGAATTACTTCGCTTGTGAATTTCTTTGTTATTGCATTTATTCCACCAAAATCTTTATTGAAAACGAATTTAAAATTACTTTGTTCTTCTGAATTGTATAGATTAATTGCATCAAGAATTTCTTTTCTTTTTTTATCGAGAAAACCATTTTTCAAAGCAATGTAAATATCCGATTTTAGATTTTCCCTAAAATCAGTAACCGATTCAATTAATGCTTTAATATTGAAATGTTTATAAATACTTGCAATTTCTTGGAAGAGATGATTTCCAGAATCCGTTACACAATAAATCACAAATTTTGGAGAAAGATCAGAATAAACAGTTGATAGTCTTGCACCACCTGAAAGATAAGGAAAAGTATTTAACAATTTCTGTATTCTTTCTTTACGGATATTATCAGTTAGAACAATTTCAAATTCATCTTTATTTTTTATCTCATTCTCATATTTTTCAAGAGAAAATTTATCAGCCAGATTTTTATATCCTGCGGTATTTCCTTTAAAAAAACGACCCGCAAAATTAACATCTAACGAGAAACAGCCAAAATAACTTGATGAAGCAAAAAACCGATTATTATCATTTAATGGCATTGTAGTTAATTTTCCATCCTTCAATGCACCATTTTGTTTTACAGCAAAATCTTTTTGATAATCTCCTTCTTTCCCAAGAAAATATGAAATTTTAAAAGGTGCAATTCTTGTGGTGCCCGGGTTAATGTGTTTGTCACTTTCAATAACATTCATATAACCAAATAAATCATCATCAAGATATTCGAAAGGATTACAGGATGTTGTTGGTGTGTTCTTTTTTTCTGAAACTTGAATAATTTCTGGTTTCGAAAGTTGTTCTCCATTTTCAATTAGTGTTTCCTTTATTTTTGATTTTACAAATTGACCGGATAGATAAGAAAAACCTACATCTTTTCCGTCCTCACCTTTTACTCGTATTTTTTTAATTCCATCTTCTCCTAAATTTAAAGATGCGGATGGTGCATTAATAATCATTGCTCCTTGAATAAACCTTCTGTTTTCCTTCGTAACATTTTTAGGTCTCATTTTAATCCTCCTTGATATTTTTCTTTTTATTTGCATAGTTGAAATATTGTTCTTTTTCTTCATTTTTTAAAGAATTTAAAATAAAATATTCGATCAATCCATAGAAAAGATTGTATAGTTTAAATTCTTCCAGAAGTTGTTTAGCAGAAGATACAGAAATAAGATTTTCACCTTCTGACCATTTGAAATATTCGTTACTAAAAGAAAAAAGATTGTTGAATAATTCATACGGTTTCTTTCTTATTAAATAGAAGAAATCATAAAAATCCTCTGTCCAATTTTCACGTTTAGGTTTTCTCTTGTGAAGTTCTTTAAAATATTTTACCAAATTATTTGATAAGTCTTCACAAATTTCGATTAATTCCTCTTTCATTAGAGCGACCTCCTTTAAATAATTTTTTATTGTTTGAATTTTTAAAATTGGTTGTTTAGATTCATCATAATAATTTCTAATATTCAACCTTCCAGATATGAAATCATCATAATGTTCTTTTCTATTTAATTTAGAATGTATTATTTTCCATTCACCCTGATAATTATTTGAATGTAAAAATAACCAAAAATTCAGTAATCCGTTTGGTAATGATAGATTCTCGTAAATTGCACCACGATTGTCATTTAAAAGAAAATAAACTGTTACTGAAGGTTTATACTTTTTAATTGATTTTAAGGATTTAATCTTTTCAAATAAATCATTAAATACAGAACTGTATTTTCCCCCAATAATTGTTTGTAATGATGCCATTTTTTCATTCTGAAGAAGCTTTATTTGCCTTTTGCTGTATTCAACCATTACTTCAGGATTTGAGTAGTGATAGAAAAAATACATTCCGCTCTTTTTTGCTTCTTTTTTAAAATTTATGTAATTGAAAAAACTAAACAGTGAAGCTAAATAACAAAACCGGCAGATATGAATAACTCCAAGATTAAAATCACCTAATGCTGAAGTTAAAGGGAAAATATCTTTTGATAAACTAATATCAGATGTTTTACCACAAAAGTTACATAGATTGTTTTTCTCAATTCTACGTTCATCCGTTAATGTTTTAGATGCATTTTGTAATATATTGATTACTTCTTGTTTAAATGATTGAAAATATTCATTATTGAATTCAACTGGTGCCTTTTTGTAACCTCTAATTTTGAAATTATAATAAGACAAATCTGATAAAGAATTTTCTAATATTTGCCTTTCCATAAAATGTCTATCTTCATTGAAAATCTGAAATTTTATTTCCTTTTTACTTATTTTTACTTTTCTGATTTTATATGGAAGTTCTTTTTTATTTAGTTCATTATAAAAATTATCATTATCATTACTTGTTAACGTTACATTAATAAGGAATTTTGAAGTATTATTTATTCCGTGCAAATAGTGATTTTGTGTATAAAGCGCTTGTAAATGTTGTTTTAATTTCTTTTTACTATGTTTCAAATCTTTTTCAGAAGCATTCAAGTCATTATATTGAAATTTTATTTTTTCAAAAAAAGTATCTAAATTATTCAAAACACTATTTGCTGTTATTTCTTCAAATTTTTCTTTTCCTGCAATATTTGCCAAAACAGCCATTCCATTATCAATAATTGGATTACCAGTAAATGTAAATAATCCTTTTTCATTAAAATCGATTTTTAGTTTTTCATTCATCAATTTCTCCTTTTCCAATATAAAATTTTCATCTTTATAAAGTCAATCTTTTTCTCAACCCAATTCAACCAATTCAACCAATTCACCACACCTCTCCATCAAAATGAATTTCATTCATAGACATCGGGTCAACATCTTTATACCGTTTGGTTGTAATTGACTGCTTTATCTTCTTTTGAATCTTTTCCTGGAGTTCAATCTCTTTTTCAGCTTCTTCCAAACTCGCAGTTTTCATTTTTATCAAATCCTGTAAAGCAATAATTCGGTATTTGAGGTCATTGTCCTCATTTTGATTGTTTTTTTCTTTGGCGAGTTTTTCAAATGCTTGCAGTTCAATAGTCATTGTTTGGATTTGAAAATCGTGTTCGTCTCTTTTGCCCATCAATTCCACAATCTCATCATCTTTCATTTGAAGCATTTTCAAGGCAAGATAATCTCGTTCTTCCTGTTCATTTGTTGGCGAAAGATACCAATGTTTCCCTTCATCAATCGCGCATTCCAGCCATTCAACCTCGTTTGCTCTTTTACTTTTGCTGAATTTATCCAGCAGGTCCTGTGCTTCTTTTGTTGGGAGATGAGCGAGTGTCATACAAATTTCTTCCAGCTCTTCTCTTGTAGTATCTTTTGAAAAGAGTTTTGCCTCAAAATACTTATAGTGCATTTCCGAGTAATTCTTAGGATCTTGAATGTCTTTGTGTTGTGTCATTTATCCTCACTGTTTGGGGGGTGTTTGGTTTTGGGTTCTGGGTGTTGGGTTTCCTGTTTTCATCTTTTGCTTTATTTTTTTTGCTTTTTGCTTTTTTTGCTTTTTGCTTTCATCTTTTTGCTTTTTACTTTTGTCTTTCGCTTTTCACCACTTCCACCATCCCAAATCCTGCACTATTTTCGCTGCCGAATCCGCACTCGTAGCCAATTTTGATAAGTTCTGAGTTAGCTTGTATTGCAAAGGGTGCTTCCATCGCAATAATACGGTTGTCTTTAAATGTTATATTCTTTTTTATCTTACCTTGACGTTTCACAATATATTCAGGATCAAATGAGAACTCAAAATCATCTGTCCGTGTGTATTCTTCCGTTTTAATGATCCTGTACTTTCTCATAAGATTACTCTTAATTCCTTCGACAAACTTTGGCTTCTCGTCAGGTTTCATATAGTCGAGGTAATGCTTTCCCGAATAATTATCATCGTTACATGCTATTGCTATTGGTGAGAGACAGGTAAACGTCATTTCTTTCGAATATTTAGGTATTGGTAACGTTTCTACGTTTTCGATAAAGCAGGATATCTGTCTTTGCTCAAACTTTAATAAAAATGTTTGGTTCGAGAATATACCGAGGACAAGATGCTCAAAGCTCTTCTCAATGGGTGTGCTAAAAAATAATTCAAAGTTATTAACCTTAGAAAATCCATATTTAGTTAGCTTTCTGATTGGAAAATAACATTTCGAGAAGGTAAATAATTTGAGATTCTTTTTTTCGTCTATAAAGCCCGTGTCATGCAAAAAGGTGGAATACTCACTTGAGGATTTTCTTATTAGTGAATACAGAGCGGAATGGAGTTGATACTGGTAATTGAAGGGTATATCCTCAGTCTTATGTAAATTTACTCTTATTTTTAGCCGCATACTATTTCCTGCCAGGCTTTCAATTTATATTTTATCATTTTCACATCTTTCTCCTTACAGCTTCCTTATAACAACAGTGTAAATTATTTGTCTTATTCATATCTCAAATCCCAATCCACTTGTGTCAATATTAATTTTCGTATAATTTTTATTCTTTTCAAATGAGTTCAGTCCTTATTCAAATCATGAATGGGGACATAAAATTTATCATATCGATTTATGCGAGAATCTTGGAATGCTCCTTTTGAATTCCTTACAAAAACTATAGCACGTTTGTTTATTCGGTTAATGAATCCATGATGTGTTTTTCCTTTAAATTCAAAATTCACAAGATCACCTATATGAATATCATACTTTTTCATGGCTCTTTCCTGATGGGTTACCAATGAATGTGTTACTCCTGTATGTCCAAAGATATTATTGCTTAATTGTCTAAACCTAGGTTTTGCACAATTGGATTTTTTGAACAAAATATATTCGATAACATGAATAATTTCATGTTCAAAGATACGCATTGAAGCTTCGAGCCGATCATGTCATTTCAAACCATTTATGATAATATCACGATCGGAATCTTCAAATGTTTGGAAGATCAGCGTAGTGGATAGAGTTATTCGAAATTTGTTCTCTCTTAAAAAATATGTTGTTTTGCCACCTGATTTTGTCATTCTGCTTGATAGGTGGAAAGTATTTTTATCACGCCAATTTTTTTTGAAGTAATGTTGAAAAAATATCTCATCATATAAATCGAAAAGATACTTCAAATCTTTTGTGCTAATTCTATGATAATTACCTGTAGTGATATTCTCCGACGCAGACAAGACCCTGTCATAAATAGCTTTACTCATGGAGTTTATTTCACTTTGAGTAAGATGAATGGTTTGTAAATCTTCCGTTAACATAAAATTTTCAATTCTTATGTGCTTACATTTAATATTAATCTTTTTTTCATTGAGATTATTCGTTTAAATATATGTCGAACATTATTCAGCAGCAACTACTTCGATGTATCTGGCTTTGTAGATGCTGGTAATAAATAAAAATGGGGTGGATGATGGGACTCGAACCCACAACAACCGGAACCACAATCCGGTGCTCTGCCATTGAACTACATCCACCACAAAAAAACTGGTCGGGGTGCCGAGATTCGAACTCGGGACCTCTTGAACCCCATTCAAGCGCGCTAGCCGGGCTGCGCTACACCCCGAAAAGGAATACTTTGTAAAAATCTTCATTTTTTTCAGTCAAGTTTTACACAACAATAAGAATTTTACTCCACATCGCAACTGAACCCAATACCATTTACCCTTCTCAATCCATACTTTTCTCTGTTACTGTTTAATATAATTATTTATACTTAACTTGACCCACTTATCTGCGAAATATCAGTAATGGCTCTCGATAATTTTATCTGTCAGATTACATACAGATGTTGCTCCGAATATCTGCAATGTCTTGCTGTCAGAGCTTGACGGGATCTGATAGAAATAATCGCTACCATTCACCCTTTCATAAAAATCAGTATAATATTTCCCATTGGGTGACAGGAAATCAATGATCTCTTTTGCTTTATTAAAATCAATCTTTCCATATTCGGTGAGCAGTATTTTATTTAAGGCATCGTAACGCCATTGGACATTATCCATATGTTCAGCAGACATCATGATCGTCCACGGCGCCATTGAGCAAAGACGCATCGATGGATTGATGTACATATTTGAAGCGAGGACAATATCTGGCTTTTGTTCTCTTTGGGGAGCGAAATAATATCCTTTAGGCACCCCAGCTTCCTTGAAAGTCGAATCTATAAAACCAGTCCTGTCCAAGATATCTTCAAGGTGGTATGGTTTCTGATATTTAATAAAAAGTCCGGTATTAAAATAGAAAAAAGTGTCGGGATATTCATAATTATCCCATCTGATCTTAAGTCCTAATTCCAATGTAAGTGTGTCATATTTCGTTAGAAATTCCTGTGTTGGAAGTAGTCTTTGATCTTTAAATTCCTTAGATGGAAAATCGAGGAAATTTATGCTGTCCGCAGCAACTCCGGCTTCAACGATCGCTCCTCTTCCTGACTGCGCGTCTGCAATAGGATACAGCCATGGCACACCACGAGGGGAATGAATAAGTACTCTCAGTGGTTTATCAAGATTTGATCCATAATGTGTTGTATGACGCACAAGAAGAAGTGAATTCAAGCTCGTCTGCTTTGAATTGAGATTTCCTGCGGGTACCATGTCAACTCCCATTGCGAAACCGTAAGCATTCATTGCTGTGATCGAACCAACAAAGCCCGGTGCAGTTGTGGAAATCAGAGGAACTCTTGTCGGAAGGTCGGGTAATGGGTCCGGAACATATATGATCATGCAGGCAATATTTTGGAATACATCTGCTGTCGGAAACATGAAATCTCTTCCATAATAATGCTTCCCATCAATAGTTGCTTTTTTGCATACAGAAAAGGCGTTGCAGAAAATCGGTGCTCTAAGATTTACCCCCTTGATACCGGGTATATCTCTCCAAATTCCATCTATATTATATACTTGAGCTAGAAGAAAATCAATTCCCACGTTCAGCGTGAATATTTTTTCAAATGTTACATTTGTGTCTGGATTGACATGCTGACAACCTGCAATGATACCCACCATCTCATTCATAAGCTCCTGTGGGATGCATCGACTGATGCTCTTATCATTTTGCTGTAGGAAGTCCGCCATTAATTTTCCAAGGAGATTTTTATAAGGTTTCACAGATCCAGGACGCAGAAACGCTTCGATAATGCCATCGAGAAATTTCGTGCACATCAATTCTATTTCTTCATGTGCAAGCTGCCCGAACATATATCCCATCTGGTATCCGGTGCCCTCGAGATAGTACACATACTTCTGCTCTTTTGTTTCATAATTTATTACAGTGGTATTTTTTGCTCTTATTCCTCTTTTTCCTTGATATGTGATGACGCTATCAATAACATAACCATCCTGCTCAAAGGCATTTGTAAGTTCAAAAGTGGATAGTTTTGGAAGCGAGATGCTCACCTTTGATTCTTCAGCAAGGATCGAAGCTTTCTTAACTCTGGAAAATTGTGTACAAGCAGCAAGTAATAAAATAATCAAGACTATAAATAATAGGTTTTTTTTTATTTGATTTCTCCTTATTTTATAATAAAATATGCAATTCCTGAAACGAGAATTTGTATAGTAAGGTTATCAAACCCGTGTGTGCTTACTGCTTCGATCAAAGCACCTCCCAATCCGCAGGCAAATCCGACAGAGAGAGATGTCCAAAAGCTATAAGAACTCAATAATAGAGCAAAAAAAGCAGCAATAAAACCAACGATCAATACTCCAAGTGAGCCCTCAATACTACGTGTAACTTTCACTCCAAAAACTGATGGAACTTTGTATTCATGCCTTCCCCATTTAGCGCCGATTGGCTCCCCCACTGCATCTCCACATCCGCACACAAAATATCCAATGAATGCAAAGGGATAGAACAGCACATTCGCCAGCAGTCCGCCCAAAGCAGTCGTAGCAAGTGGAAGTACAATGAAAGCACTTCTTTTTGGAGCATCTTTAGGACGAGCAAGTGCTTCATAAAAGGGAAAATTATCTCCTTTTAAAACTGTATAGAGCACAAATAAAACTACAATTATCCCAAAGAGTATAACACCTGACAGCCCGACACTTATCTGAAGAATTCCAGCCATAGTAAATATCAAAAAATGAAAAACTTTTCTTGTGTAAGCTGTTCTGAGATTCTTCTTAACTTTCAAGTAGCTTGCGATCAAAGAACATAACCAAGTGTATATTATCAAAATTGGAGTGCCCAGCAACAAAGTTTTTAAAGTCGGGATAGCTCGAGAAATAAAATCGCCGATATTCTCTACAATTCCAGATAAAAACGAGTGTTCCTGATACGGAATATCAGCATAAGAAACCTGTGAATATCCGGAATCAGCATGAATGATCGTTGGAATCATAATCAAAAGGATTGACAACGCAAGAGCAGATCGCAATTTATATACGCTTTGTTGAAATTTCATATGGGTTATTGATAACATTGAATCCTTGAGATTATTGCTTTTGTATAAGATACAGATAATTGTCCTTTGCTCTGTCAACATTAATGAAATTTTTTATACCCAAAATAGTTGACATTGCGTTTGAAATTACAACACAAAATGTCTTCGGAGAACAAATGAAAAAGTATGTTTTACTTATATTTCTTGTGATCTGTATGGTTTCATGCAGTAGTTATTATGTGACTCGAAAACCTCAAACGCTCATGGGTTCGTGGCAAAGATCTATTAAGAATAATAAAACTGAATTCACTGCATGTCTTACTTTCAATGAAGATCTGACCTTTTCCTTTGTAGCTAAAGACCCAACTGTGGGTCATGTGAATACCTATGGCGACGTGAGCATCATGTCTAAAAAAATGGCATTCTTGAGTGATATCCAATGCAAGAGTGCCGGCATTTATAAGTATTACATTAAAGATAACAAAACACTGATTTTCAAGCTGGAAAATGATATGTGTAAGGTCAGAAAAAGCGTCATTGAGGGCGCATGGACAAGGGTGAAATAAAAATGAAGATCGCTTTTAGTAGAAAATGCCCCTGCTGTGGAAATGGAAATCGGCATCGCGAACACAGGACTTGGTTCATGAGAATTATTGGCATAAAAAAATTATACGTATGCACAAAGTGCCGAATACATTATGTCATTCTCTTTGGGAGTTTGGGAATCGGATTGAGCAGGTGTCCAAGGGGAGCAAAATATTGGAAGTCAAATAGTTAAGGAGTTATCGTGGCTATATTATTTAAAACATCTAAGATGATCGAGATGCAGATTGATGACTTTTTGAACATCATCAGTGAAGCAGGCATTCTTTTCAAGAAAGGATTGGAAAATTATCTCAAGGATAATACCACTGAATTTGAAAAGCGACTGAACGCTGTTTCCGAGCATGAACGGAAAGCTGACGAACTGCGCCTGAATATTGAGAAACAATTATACATGCATACGCTCATACCGGAAAGCAGAGGCGATGTTCTTGCCATACTTGAGAATACAGATCGTGTTATTGATGATATTAAAGAAGCGTTACAGGTTTTTGCAATAGAGCACCCGGAGATTCCCGAAAAATTCGATGAACGTTTCCTTGAGCTTGCAGATTCATCTATTGAATCAGTAGAAAGTCTTATTCGCAGTGTTCGTGCTTTTTTTAAAGATATTTCGTCTGTAAGTGACCATATTTATAAAGTGAAATTCTATGAGAGAGAAGCCGATAAAATTGCCATGTCCCTCAAAAATGAGATATTTCAAGCAGATATTCATCTCAGCCAAAAGATGCATTTAAGATTTTGTACTCAACAGATAGAAAGAATATCGGATTCTGCTGAGGATATGAGTGAGCGATTGGCTATCTATACTATTAAAAGACAAATCTAACATATGACCTACATCCTTCTTTCAAGCGGATTGTTTTTGGGCTGGTCACTCGGTTCAAATGATGCAGCTAATGTATTCGGGACTGCAGTAGGAACAAAGATGATCAAGTTCCGAACAGCAGCATGGATCGCAGCCATTTTTGTCATTCTCGGTGCGGTCATCGAGGGATCAGGCGCAAGCGGCACCCTTGGAAAACTCGGCTCCATCAACACAATGCCCGGTGCTTTCACCGTCGCACTTGCCGCTGCAATCACTGTCGCTTTTATGACAAAGCTCAAACTTCCTGTTTCTACTTCTCAAGCAATAGTTGGTGCAATTATCGGTTGGAATATGTTCAGCGGCTCACTTACCGACATGACCTCTCTGACAAAGATTGTTGTAACCTGGATATTGTGCCCTTTCCTCTCAGCACTTATAGCGATTGTATTGTATAGATTCTTCAAATTTTTTCTTGCGAAAGCAAAAATTCACCTTCTTGATCTTGACGCCTACACGCGAATTGGACTTATCATTGCCTGTGCCTTTGGTTCATACAGTCTCGGAGCAAACAATATCGGAAACGTGATGGGAGTATTCACTTTTTCTTCGCCTTTTCATGACATAAATGTATATAATTTATTCACAATTTCGGGTAATCAAATACTTTTTCTCTTTGGTGGAGTTGCTATCGCAATTGGTATTTTTACTTATTCCCAGAAAGTCATCAAAACAGTTGGCAAATCACTCTTCAAATTGTCGCCTGTCACAGCATTCATAGTTGTGCTCTCCCAGTCGATCGTGCTGTATCTTTTTGCGTCAACTGAAATTCGTGATGCATTTATGTCACTTGGTTTACCAAAGTATCCTCTTGTACCTGTTTCAAGCTCTCAAGCGGTTATTGGAGCCATTATAGGTATCGCCATTGCAAAGGGTGGTCGAAATATTCAGTTTAAGGTTTTGGGTCGAATATCTTCTGGATGGATCACAACTCCTGTTATTGCAGGCATAATATCATTCGTCGCCCTATTCTTTGTGCAAAACGTCTTCGACCAGCAGGTCTATTATAAGAAACCTTATTCGCTCTCATCAGAAGTCATGGTACAATTGGATAAAGAAGGATTTCCAATCGACAAGATTAAGAGTTTTGAGGGCACGCGATTTTCAACAGGACTACGGTTGCAGCAAAATTTGAAAAAGATCAAGGATCTCACGAAAAATGACAAATCTATGATCTATTCTATCGCAGCAGTTGATAGTTTTTATATATATCCTGTATACTTCAAGGAAATAGAATCGGAAAAAATACTTACCTATGAACAACTAAAATCTCTTGAAACTCTTTCTAAACAGTCATTTTCTCATGAGTGGGAATTCCAGGATGAGCTCATCTCCATCTCCACAGATTGGAAGTATCGAACTGAAAAGCAAATGAACTACCTCTCATACAATAAACATCTTAAAAAGCAATATAATTTTATATTTCATTTTTTTAGAATATACTAGCCCCATACACGAGGAGGAATATGCATAAAAAAACAGTTTCTGACATTGATGTAAGCGGAAAGAAAGTCCTTGTCAGAGTGGATTTTAATGTTCCGCTTGACGAACATCAAAATATTACTGATGATACAAGAATAAAAGCTGCATTACCGACGATCAAATTCTTACTCGAACATAATGCTGCGGTCATTTTGATGTCTCATTTAGGTCGTCCAAAAGGTGAGGACAAATCCACGTTCAGTTTAAAGCCAGTCTCAAAACGATTGGAAGAAATCATCGGGAAAAAAGTTCAATTTGCTGACGATTGCATTGGTGATGAAGCCAAACGGGCAGCAAAAAATTTGAAACCGGGCGAAATCCTTCTCCTTGAGAACACACGTTTTCATCCTGAAGAGAAGAAAAATGACCCTGCATTCGCAAAAGAATTGGCTTCCCTTGGAGACATATTTGTCAATGATGCATTCGGCACAGCACACCGCGCACATGCATCGAACGTAGGTGTGGCGGAATATCTTCCCTCTGTTGCAGGATTTCTAATTGAAAAGGAAATCGAGTATCTTAATAAGGCTCTCATTCATCCGAAAAAGCCCTACACTGCAATACTCGGCGGTGTAAAGGTATCAGATAAAATTGATCTGATCGAACAACTTCTGGAGAAACCAGACTCCATTCTTATTGGTGGTGCTATGATGTTCACTTTTCTGAAAGCGCAGGGATATTCTATTGGAAATTCCTTGGTTGAAGATGATAAAATTCCTGCAGCCCTGGAAATTATGCGGGAAGCAAAAGTTAAGGGCGTGAACTTATTTCTGCCTGAAGATACAGTTGTCGCCAAAGAGATCAGGAAAGGCACCGAATTCTATACTGTGCTGATCAATGCAATTCCAGACGATATGATCGGACTTGATATTGGAATACTGACTGTGAGAAAATATACTGAGATCATTAAACCATCAAAAACAGTAATTTGGAACGGTCCAATGGGTATGTTTGAAATAAGCAGCTTTTCTCATGGCACAAAAGGTATTGCAAGGGCAGTTGCAGCATGTTCAGGAATTACTATCATTGGTGGGGGTGATTCAGCAGCAGCAATAGAAAAGTTTGGATTTTCTGATAAGTTTTCACACATTTCTACTGGTGGAGGAGCTTCGCTGGAATATCTTTCAGGTAAAGAATTACCGGGTATCGCATTTATTCCAGATAAATAAAAAAAGGACACTTTTCAGTGTCCTTTAAATTTGGTAATTCCTCTTGATCGTTACTATTCGCCATCCGGCTGACAGAGACGAATAATCAGTATTTTATCTTTCTGACATTTTTTTTATCATTATCATCAAGACAAATCCTCCAATCGAGCCGATAAGATAATAGGGAAAATCACTCCATGTAAATGAATTGCCTATTACTGTTCTTAGAAGAAAGTTCTCTCTCAATATTTCAAGAAATTCTGGTTTCCAAAGCTGAGTAAATTCCAATGCACAGGTTATAAGAAAAACTACTGTTGCTATTAATACTGGTTTAAATTTTATAAAGATCATGAAAATGAGCAGGCACCAGAATATTTCATAAAATATACCACCGAGAGAATTATTAACCCATTCAGAACTGGCTCCAGTATAAAGTTTTGTAAAAAAACCGAGTGGAGTAATAATGAGGAGTGCAATCAAATTGAAAAGTATTCTTTTATTCATACAGACAATTTGTACAGCATCTCAGGAGAGCCCAGGGTTAGGTTTATTTTTTTATCTCAAGTCCCAGATCATCCAGCAATAAAGTATCTATTTCAGAAGGAGATTCACTCATAAGGTCAACTGCTTTGAGAGTTTTGGGAAATGCTATTACATCACGGATAGACTCAGCAGCTGTCATTATCATAACAATTCTATCTATTCCAGGAGCGATCCCGCCATGAGGAGGTGTGCCGTAATCAAATGCTTTCAGAAAAAATCCAAAACGCTGCTCAAGTTCTTCGCCCTTGATTCCGATTATCTCGAAGATCTTTCTTTGAATATCAGGCCTGTGGCAACGAATACTGCCTGATGACAATTCCAATCCATTGCATACAAGGTCATAAAGCTGCCCAATAATGTCACCATATTTTTCAGGATCACCAAGATATGGAATGTATTCGTCCTTTGGCATGGTGAACATATGATGTGCTGTTTCCCATCTATCTTCTTTATCATTCCATTCAAAAAGAGGGAAATCGGTTACCCAAAGAAAATTAAATTTGGAATTATCTATTAATCCAAGCTCCTTTGCAAGATTATTTCTTAGTTCACCAAGAACTTTGCATACGATTTTCTCTCTATCTGCAACAAAAAGGATGAGATCGCCATCTTCAGCTCCCATACGCTCTATAATCTGCTGCTTGATCTCATCGGAAAAGAACTTATCAATGTTTGAGTGTAAGGTTCCGCCTTTGACCTTCATACGCGCCAATCCTTTGCCGCCAAGGTGTTTTGCAATATCCTCAAGTTTATCAATATCTTTTCTTGTATATTCTCCACAGCCCTTTGCATTGAGTGCACGTATGCATCCACCAGTTTCAGCTACGGAGGTGAATACTCGAAATTCGGCATTTTTCACAATATCGGTCACATCTTGAATTTCCATGCTGAATCTGAGATCCGGCTTATCCGAACCAAAACGTCTCATTGCTTCATGATAAGAAAGTCTTGGGAAAGGGATTGGTAATTCAATATCCAGGATTTCTTTGAAAATTTTATAGAACAACTTTTCAATGACCTCAAAGATATCTTCCTGAGATACAAAGCTCATTTCAAGGTCAAGTTGTGTGAATTCCGGCTGTCTGTCTGCGCGAAGATCTTCATCACGGAAGCAGTGGGCGATCTGGAAGTATTTATCAAATCCGCTGATCATCAGAAGCTGTTTGTAAATCTGGGGAGACTGCGGGAGTGCATAGAATTTTCCTTTGTATTCCCTGCTGGGAACGAGATAGTCCCGTGCACCTTCAGGTGTACTTCGCACAAGTAAAGGAGTTTCTATCTCATAAAAATCACGTTCTATAAGAAATTTCCTCATTTCATAAACGATATAATGTCGTAGTAATATCTTACGTTGCAACTCCTGTCGCCTCAGGTCGAGGTAACGATATTTCAAGCGCAAATCCTCATCGGCGACAACTTTTTCATTTATTTGTATAGGCAATTCTTTTGATGAATTCAGTATTTTCAAATCCTTTGCAATCACTTCTATCCGACCTGTTTTCAAATCGGGATTGACCATATTCTGAGGACGGATAGACACAGTTCCTTTAACTGCGATCACATATTCAAGCCGAAGATTGTGAGCTTTTGTCAGAAGCTGCGTGCTGTTCATGGGATTGAATACAACCTGTACAATGCCTTTCACATCTCTCAGATCAATAAAAATAAGATTTCCCATATCACGTCGATTATGAACCCACCCCATGACCACTACATCTTGTCCCTCGGATCCAATATTAAGATCACCTGCATATTCAGTTCTTTTCCAGTTCTCTAATAAGTCAAACATGTTACTCCATCAAATTTAATTTATAATAAGAATTGAACCACTCATAGAATTTTTTCAGTCCATTTTTTATATTGGTTTTTGGTTTATAATTAAACATTTTTTGCGCCTTTGAAATATCCGCATAGGTTCTTTGTACATCACCTTTGGGAAGTGACTGCTTATTAGTAAGTATTTCGTATTCAAAATTATCCGAAATTTCTTTTACAAGCTCTTCGAGTGTTATGGGCTCATTATTGCCCAGATTGATGATCTCAAATACACCTTTATTTTTCTTGAGCCATGCAAATGCCTTCATAACACCATCGATTATATCATCAATATAGGTGTAATCTCTGGAGGTAGTACCGTCGCCATAAAAGGGTATCAATTTCTTATGTATGATATACTGAGAGAATTTATGGATCGCAAGATCAGGACGCTGGCGAGGACCGTACACTGTAAAAAATCTCAAGCAAACAATATCCATATCATAGAGATAATGATATGTATGACAGAAAAGCTCACCTGCTTTTTTAGTCGCTGCATAGGGAGAGATCGGATTGTCAACGGGATCATCTTCAGAGAAAGGTATCTTCTCATTATTTCCATACACCGATGATGAGGAGGCGAAAATAAACTTCTTAATACTATGATCCTTACAACATTCGAGCAGATTCAGTGTCCCTTCAATGTTCACCTTCTGATAATATGGTGCATTTTCTATCGAGGGTCGCACTCCAGCCATTGCTGCGAAATGGATCACACTATTGACATCATATTCATTGAAAAGTATCTGTAACAGCGCCATATCAGTGATATCTCCTCGAATAAAGGTAAAATTCTTTTCTGCTTGAGGTCGTTCATTAATATGTTTTAAATTGTGTTGCTTTAATGCAACATCATAAAAATCATTGATATTATCAAGCCCAATAACCACTTCACCCTTACTGAGAAGTTGCTCCACGAGATGTGAACCAATAAAACCCGCTGCACCTGTTACCAGTATCATTATACTACCCCACTCAGATATTTTTTTATGAAGCTTACAACTTCTTCTCTTTTAATCTCTGATTGAGCTTTCTTTTTGATATCTTTTACTACATACATACCTGATTTCAGCTCGTTATCGCCGATCAATACAGCAAAAGACACATTGTTTTTGTCGCAAAACTTTAAATTGTTTCCCACAGATGAACTTTCATCCGCTATTATTGCAGAAATATCTGCTTTATGAAGTTCCTGTATCATCTCGATGGATGCCTGAAGTGCACAAGTCCCGATAGGAATAACAAGCACTTCCAGGATATTTTCTTCATGGAATGAAAAGCCCGATTTTCCCAGAGAAAGGATTATTCTTTCCAATCCCATTGAGAGTCCTACTGCCGGTGTTTGCTTTCCACCAAGATATTCGATCAGTTCATCATACCTTCCGCCACCACCAAGTGCGTCCTGCGCTCCAAGATAATTGATCTTGTATTCAAATGCAGTTTTTGTATAATAATCCAATCCTCGGACTATTTCAGGATTAACATTAAAGGGCACCTTCATCATTTCCAGATTATTCTTCACACCCTCGAAATGCAGGGCACACTCTTCACAAAGGCTATCCAGCATGGGTGGTGCATTTTTTATGAGTTGCCGACAGCTATTATTCTTGCAGTCAAACACTCTGAGTGGATTCTGATCCATTCTGCGCTGGCAGTCCGCACAATATTTATCTTTATCTTTATATAAAAACTCTTTCAGTAAAATATTATAATCATTACTGCATTCAGGGCAGCCCACACTGTTGATCTCAAGAGATACATCCGGCACTTTTGCTTCTTGTAGTATCTGCCAGCCAATGGCAATAATTTCTGCATCTACAATCGGATTGGACGATCCTATGCACTCCACACCGAATTGATAGAACTGTCTGTACCGACCTTTTTGAGGTCTTGAATATCTGAACATCGGACCTTCATACCAGAGGCGCAGAGGTTTTTTCTTTGATGATTTAAGATTGTGTTCTGCTACCATTCTCGCTATCGAAGCAGTACCTTCAGGTCGGAGAGCAAGTTCACGTCCTTTCTTATCTTTAAAAGCATACATCTCTTTTTCAACGATATCTGTGTCTTCACCCACACTTCGCTGAAAAAGTTCGAGCTGTTCAAAAATTGGGACACGAACTTCAAAGTAATTATATAATGATGTAAGTTTTCTTATGATGTTCTCAATATAATGCCATTTCTTAATATCTTCCGGCAAAATATCATAGGTTCCGCGTGGTGCCTGGTATTTCATAATGTTATTGTAAAACTATTATTTATTTTTTTCTTTCAGGAATATAATATCGTGGTTTTCTGTAAAAAATGCGGAAGATAATTATCGCAACTGTAATGCCTATCACGTCAGCGAAGAAATCATAAATATCCATAAAACGACCCGATACAAAGCGTTGATGAATTTCATCTAAAATACCCAATATACCTCCGCAAATGAGCACAGTAACAAAGACGCTCCAGAGGTTCTTGATCCTGTCTTCATGTTTCAACATCAGAAGGAAAAGAGTAGCCCAAATTCCATATTCGATCAAATGTGCGATTTTATCAGAAAACTTAGGAAAGAGGTTCGGCGCTTGAAAATTCGGTAAAGAGGACAATGTCAGCATAAGAATTGTCCATATAATAAGAGCGATTCTGAATCCCATTTTCATATTTTTAGAAAAATAAGCTGTTTATTAATGTGTCAAGTTTTGAAAAAAAATGTGTTTGAAAAATTATTGTGTATAGATATTAATCATATACAAATATATACTGAAGGGAAAACGTTTATATTTTGCTTTTAACAACAAATGCGGTGCTTCTTTGCTGACCCAGTAATAGGTCATCCCCTTGTTCTTAAAAATATTATTAGTAAGTATATCGGTTTTTGAATCAATCTTGGAATCGTACTTAATCTCGGATTTGATCTCGTACTCAAAGCACTCATATTTTTTCTTCTGGAAGCTGAGAGTCACTGTTTTTGACTTTTCTGCATCTAACTGCCAGATACGATAATTGCCATAACAGGTATAGTACTTTTGCTTCGGCACATCAGAAAGCAGTGAAAAGGTCATGCTTACAATGTCATGAATTGGGTTATCGCATCGAAGTGTATCGACTTCACTACTTAAAACATTTTGAACAACAATACTACCCTCTTTTTGATTGAAGAGAACAACTTTCTTTTCTTGTACATTTTGCTGGCAAATCGTTTTCCAGAAATAGAAAGGTAAAAAACTATTATTGCACGAACTCACATAAGTATTCTCTATAGAAAAGAGGGCTGAGACAAATCCTTTTGAGGTGCTTTCAAGCGCAATAGTCTGTAATGAATCTGTGCTATCCAGTGTGATCTTTACGAGTGCAACAGGAAGTCCTGCATAATGAACACTATATTCACAGACTGTTTTTTCTGCAAAGCACACCAGTGGTAGGATCAGAATAAATAAAATCAGCCAGAACTTATTCTTCATTTTGTGGTTGCAGTATATTCAGGCGTACACTTGTAATTCGCTGTCCGTCAATGGACTCGATAATAAACTTATATTTATCCTTAAAAATAATAGTTTCACCTTTTTGAGGTATCTTGCCAAAAAGCTGATACAGGAAACCTGAAAAACTATCATACTGATCATCGACTTCCAGATCGAACTTCTTGCAAACATCGTCAATATCGATCGAGCAATCAATAATATATTCGCTCTTTGTAATGGACTTGATCTCTATCTTTTCAACATCTGTTTCATCGAGAATTTCCCCAACAATCTCTTCCAGCACATCCTCCAGTGTAACCAAGCCGGTTGTGCCGCCATACTCATCCACCACAACTGCCATGTGGATCTTATTTTTTCTGAAATAACTCAGAATGAAGCTCAGTTTCATATTTTCCGGAATGAAATAGCATGTTCGCATAAGGTCTTTTATACGCATCTGAGAGCCGAGGTTCAGTATGATATCCTTACTATAAACCATGCCGATAATGTTATCTATTGTTCCACGATATATCGGAATGCGGGAAAAACCACTTTCCTTTATCACATAAATAAGATTTTCAATGCCATCTTCTATCTCAACTGCAGTAATATCAATTCTTGGAGTGAGTATCTCTTTCACTTTTGTATCTGAAAACTCGAAGGCACTGTTCAGCATCTCCCGTTCTTCTTCATGAATATCAACCAAGTCTGGAGCTTCATCATAGACAATGCTTTTTATATCATCAGAAGTGATTTTTATATTGGAATCCAGCAAACCATGATCTGTTCCTTTCGTAAAAATACTAGAGAAAAGTTCTAAAATCTTAACTATCGGAAATAGAATGATCTTAAAAAATCCAACAGGTAGTGCGACCAAAGTCGAATACTTTTCAGCATACTGGATAGCAAAGACTTTTGGAACGACTTCACCAAAAATGAGTATGATCATTGTTGCAAGAAAAATTTCTATTATTAGTGCAAGAGCTGTAGAAAAGCCCGGTATGGAATGGCTGATATTAAGCGCCATCATTGCAGCTATAGAAGCAAAAGTAACGTTCACAATTGTATTGCCAAGAAGTATTGTGATCAAAAGCTGCTGAGGATGTTTGAGAAGTTGGGGAACATATCTGCTCGACCATTTTTTTGAATTCTCAAGCTTCTTAAGATACATTCTGGAAAGTGAGAATATCGCTGTTTCCGAGGATGAAAAAAATCCTGAAAGTGCAAGAAAAACAACCATTAATATGATCTTAAAAGCCATCGTTATTTCTTCCACTCAAAAATGCTAACAATTATAAACATATTTTTTTCTAACCACAGAGAACACAGAGATTTATAATTTAAATCTTTCAATACCATCTTTCAATCTCTTTACATTAAAGTTAATTAACAAACCTGTTTTAATATTTGAAAGTTTCATATACGTGAGAAGTTGAGCTCTATGAATTCCTTTTATCTTTTCCACTGATTTCAATTCAAGGATAAGAAGACGACAAGGCACACCTTCGCTTTCAACAAGAACATCAATACGATACCCACAATCTAAACGAACGCCTTTATACTCTACCGGTAAAGGATGTTCTAAAGAAAATTTTATTTTATTAATTGCTAATTCTCGAGCTAAACATTGTTGATAAGTCGATTCAAGTAATCTAGGTCCAAGAGTGCGATGTATCTCTATTGCACAGCCAATAATCTTTCCGGTAAACGGATCCCTCTCTAATTTCTCTGTGCCCTCTGTGAACTCTGTGGTTTTAATTAACTCTTTCATGTTGAATTTTCTATTTATACCTAAATCTTATTTATCATTAGATAACTCAAGGTATTGTTCGGTCAAAGCTTTCATCTTCTCTTGCTGTTCGGGATCATCATGCTCATATCCAATGAGATGGAGAATCCCATGTGTAACAAGCCGTTCAAGTTCATCCTGAAATGTTAATAGATAACTTTCCGCCTGATTTTTTGCTTCTTCTGCTGAGATGTATACATCACCAAGAATTGGTAATTCGCCGGGTAAATACTCGGTATGCACATTAAAGGAAAGCACATCTGTTGGACAGTCACGGTCAAGGAACTTCTTATTGAGTTCATGAATTGTAGCATTATCAGTAAAGACAATACTAAGAATTGTTTCAGTGGGTAATCCTTCACTCTGAAAAATATGCGTTATGAGTTTTTGTATGCGCCGTTGGTCTATCTCGGCGTCAGTTTCATTGATAATTTGTTGATTATTTTCTTCCATTTATTCCGGATATGCAATACGTTTTTGATAGATACCAAGTAAAATGGGCATCATACTTTCCTGTAAAGTTTTTAATTCCTTCAGAGAAATTCCACTCTCTGAAAGCTGGTCAGTATCGATCAATCGCTTTATAGTTTTTTTCACAACACTTTCGATTTCTTCAACAGTCGGCTCATGCAGAGATTTGGTAGTGGACTCTATAATATCAGCGATCATAACGATAGCAGCTTCTTTTGTTTGAGGTTTGGGACCATCATAATAGAAATCTTTCTCATCGATCTCTTCTTCCTGTTCAAGCGCTTCATTCAGAAAAAAGCTGATCTGTGATGTGCCATGATGCTGTTGCATAATATCAATTATTGCTTTGGGAATGTGGCGCTCTCGAGCAAGCTTAACTCCGTCCTCAACATGGCGCTTTACTATCTGCGCACTCTGAGTTGCAGTTAATTGATTGTGCATACTTTCTTTTTCAGTAGTATTTTCAATAAAGTATTCGGGATTTTTGGTCTTTCCGATATCGTGATAATAGCTTCCCACACGAGCAAGGATAGGATTTGCCCCTATGGCTTTTGCGGCTGCTGCTGCAAGATTTCCTACAATGATGCAATGATGATATGTTCCAGACGCAGCTTCAGTGAGTAATTTTAATAAAGGATTACTGAAATCAGCCAACTCGAGCAGATGGATATTTGTGAGCACCGGCAAACGCTGCTCGATCGGAGCAAGAAGTGTCATACTACCAACTAGAGAAATTAATACCCCCAGAACACCCCATTTGATATCATTCAGAATTGTAAGAATCTTAGTGTGCTGTATTGCTCCAAAAATAAAGACCAGTGCGATGAAAAAGATCAGCATATAGAACGCAGCATTATAGAAATCTCTTCGGCTACGTGGATTCTCAAGGGGAAGCACAGCGCTCATACCGGACAGGCAAATGATCATAGAGGGAACGATCTTCCAGTCTAGCAAACCAGCTATCAGAAAGTAATTTACAAACCCAAAGATCATTGCAGCGGGAACATCAATCAGAAATGCAAGAAGAATAATGGGCAAACCAAAGGGAATAATATAAGCTGACCAAGTAGTGAGATTTGTTATCAGAATGAGCAAAAGTGCAATACATGCTGTAAAAAACAGAAAGGTTCTGAAGAAAGAAACAGTCCTAAGGAGTTCAGGATACATAAAATATGACAATATGATGAATAGAGAAAGCACAATGAAGATATAGAAAAATTCTGCAATGTGAGAGAGAACCTGTTTTCCTGCCTGTTCTGTAACGATCCTTTTTTGCTCAGCTTGTTCAAGAGCATTCAGTTTTCGTAGCATATCCCCAGTTATTTTCTGATGCTCCGGCACGATCAGTTCATTTTTGAGGACTTCACCGAGAATCTGAGGAACACTTTCACTGGCTCTTTTCTTTGCAGCATCAGTTTCTTCTCTATCATATATGACATTGGGCTGTAAGATTTTATTGAGTATTTTCTCAATGATGCTTTTCCACCCGTCAGAACCGAACCTTGGAGTGCGTTGACCAAGAATATAATTGATCGCAGTTTCTTTTGTAAAAAGCTCTTTTATAGAAACTACTTTTTCAGTATTACCCTCAATTAGAGTGATTTTTTCATTATTGGGTTCGCTTTTGAGGATTCCAACACCAAGAACACTTTTCACCTGCACAAGCAGAAATTCAAAGAGCTGTTCGCGAGCATCTTTGTTCTCCAAGAATTTCAACTCCTGTTCGTTTAAGCTGTATCCGTCTTGATTTAAACTTAATAATTTTACAGAATTAAGGGAATCCTGTATAAATGTCTTATCCAATAAGCTGTAGAAATCATTTATATGAGACTGTGCGTCAAAAGTGACATCATCAGAAAATTGATACTTGGGCAAAACACGTTCTTCTGCTTTTGCTTTTTTGTCTTTGAGAATTTCAGGATCTTCGTAAATATGGAAATTAAAGGGAGCTACGATAGTCTGATTGGAAATCTGCCCGATATTGAAAGTGGATTTCCTAATAATAATTTTTTCTCTTGTAAAGAAGAAATTAACAAGAAAGATGAGTATTGTGGTGATACAGACCGCAATAAATGCCTGCGATATTCTTTTTGCTGGAATATATGTTTTCATGTCTTATTAAATATTTACTCGAGAATTTTGATATGTATATATAAAATCATCAATTCTTTTGTCAAACAATAAATGGGTGAAGAGCAAAGAGTGAAGAGTGATGAGTGAGAAATGAAGACGGATGAGTGAGAAATGAAGACTGAAAGGATATCCAATAACGATAGATTAATGTCTCGGGAGACTCTTCGACAAGCTCAGAGTGACAATTTCTTTTGGGAGACTCTTCTTCAGTCAGTTGAAACTGACATTCACCAGAATGACAATCTCCCCTTCCTTGTCATCCTTGAGAAGTGAGTTTTAGCTCACCATTCGCAAGGTTATTTTACTGAAAATAAAAAAGCCCCTTATTCCGAACAAAGAGATAAGGGGCTTCTAAGAATGTATATCAGTCTCGGGGTATTCTAAGAATCTGGTTTGGATAAATCAAATCAGGATCTTTGATCTGATCTGTATTAGCTCGGTAAATTTTGGGCCATTGGAATGGATCATTGTAAATCTCAGGATAGCTTGAAATTGTCCAAAGGCATTCACCTCTATACACCTTCCAACTTGAAGGAAGTCCACGAGGTATTTTGAAAACCTGATTGGGATAGATCAAGTCAGGATCTTTGATCTGATCTCTATTGGCGCGATATATGATCCCCCACTTTGCAGGATCATTATAAATATGCTCATAGCCGGAGATCTTCACTAAATAATCACCTTTGACCACAGTATATTCATCCTCATAGTACTCACCATAAGGATACATATTTTCCTGAAGCATATCAATTCTGCTATCAATCTCTGCAAAATCCTGCTGGAACCGAGGGACTTTTGCTATATCCTCACCCTTCAGACTTTCATACTGAGCAATGAAATTCTTGATTTCCTGATTGCTTTTATACAATTCGGAATTAGGAAGTTGATCATAGTAATCAAGCTTGTTCTTGATCTCATTCAATTTCTGTTCGAAATCAACAAGTTCACTATGCGAAACAGTTCCGATAGAATTCATGATTCTTGTGTAGATCACATCATATTCCAGATCAAGAAGAGCGATTTCTTCACCCAGAGCTACAATTTTCAATTCATTCTCAGTAACTTGCGAACTGGCATTTGCCTGGCGAACCTGCAGCATCATCAGCTCATTTTCCAGAGCTTCCCAGTACTTGAGAGTTTCTTCTTTGGAGAGGTCTTTGTATTCCTCTTCTGTCAAATAGCGGACTTCCGCCTGCAGAAAAGTAGATAGAATCATCAATAAAACGAATAGTGCGATATACTTTTTCATGTTACTCCTCCCCTAAAAAACCGTCGTCTTTTAGCTGTTGTTCGTAATCCTGAAGATTGTGAAGTTCAACTTTTTTTTGTTGCAATTCCTTCTCGAGTGCTTCAATCTCTGCGCTTTGTGCACTAACTTGTGCTTCGAATTGTTCCACTTTCGCGCGAAGGTCAACCAGCTCTGCTTGGGAAATAGGCGGAGATGGTTTATGACAACACGCTGAAAGCACAAAAAATGCAATCAATAAAAAAGATATGATCTTAATTATATTCTTTCCCATACGTTCTCCTTTCAGAATATGTTTAGATGTTTCTTGTTTTTATGGTAAGGGTGTGTCAAGTTTTTCTTAATTTGTTTTATAATTCTGTTGCTTTATAATTGGAATTCCAGTCCGGAAAAGAGATAATTTGTAGTTTTATTATTCGTATTAATCAGAGTGTATTGAACTTTCGCTTTGAGATGCCGGTTCAAATAGAAGGATACTTTCCCACTTATTCTTTGAGTACAAGTGAATTCTCCAGAGAGGAACTCAGATTCTTACTAGTGTCAAGTCAAGCTTCAATTGGAAGTGGTAATTGAATTTTGACATTCCTTAATATTGCCTTCTCCTCAAATAGGAGAAGGTTAGTTTACCCCGTGAAATTTAGCTTGCTGAGTATTTCATCGGGGGATGAGGTTTTAAACTTTGTTAAAATTCAATTTACGTCATTTCACAATTGACTTATCACTAGCTTCTCGCAATATTTTCGTAATCAGCAATATTGTTAAGATAATTTTCTATACGATCAAAATATTCTGGATATACAGCAATTGATGGGATTTTCCCCAATATTTCCCCCGATTTATCGAGGCAGATACTCGTAAACATCATCATCAAGGGGAATGGTAAAATCTGCATAAATTAGATTAGCGAGCAACAGGACAATAAGTAAGAGTATTACTTTTTTCATATTCTTATCGCTTCTTTGCTATGTTTTATCCTGAAGATGTAATATACACCGATTATTGCCGGAACAACCGAATTGAAGAAAAATATTAAGAACGTAGCAGTGACCGCAAGTTCAGGACTTATTCCATACTTCGAGAAAACCTCGATTGCAAAGGTTTCACGAAGCCCAAATCCATTAAATGAAAGGGGAATAATGTGAGAGATATGAATGAGTGGGACAGAGATCATAATTTTAAAAAAACTAATATCAACGAAATTTCTCAGAAGAATAAAATATTGGTAGAATGTTATAAACACAAAAATTATCTGTGCAAGCATTATTTCGGGTGTTTTCTTTAAATAATTTAATGAGTATGACTGGATATTCTCATTTTTGGTTAAGAAAGAAAAAAGATAAATTATAAAAGGAAGAAAGATCACTGCGATCAAGACCGATACCTTTATGATCATATTAATGTTGGTGAAAAAGAAAATCGCTGCAAAAGCTGCAAAAAAAAGATTTTTCCATGTAAGGAATATTCGCTCAACGCCTATTGAAGCTAATGTGGCTTTCTTTTTGTTATTCACAAAATATATTTTGCCTACGACACCGATACCGCCAGGACCAACAAATCGTAGTGCCAGTCCGACAAAATATGATTTCAACACTTCAAATTTCTTAGGTGTGTAATCAGAATTCATTTTGAGATATTTTCCCCAATTATATGCCTGAATAAAGAGTTTAATAATTGTTGTGATAATAATTAATAGTATTACCCATAATTTTATTGTCAGGAAATCAGCAATTAATTGGTCAAATTGAATTTTTTTGAAAATGAAATAGAGTATTAGTGCTGTTATGATTATCTTAAGGATAATAATTATGGTTTTGGATGAGTTTGATAATTTCATTTAATTTTGATTGTCATACACATTACTTTGTCATCAGCCAGCTGTCTGAGTGAAACGACCGCCTGTCACGGCGTCCTGTCTGGGCGTAGTGTAGCGAAGACGGGAAGGATCTCCCAGAAGGATGGATCAACATTCTTGGGAGACTCTTCGACAAGCTCAGAGTGACAATTTCTTTCGGGAGATTCTTCGCGGATGCATTCGCTACGCTCAGCACATGGCTTATACTGAGCAAAGCGAATGTGCTCCAGAATTTATCCCGTTGAATCTTTCTTTTCTATTCAACTGGGATGACAATTTCCTTTGGGAGACTCTTCTTCAGTCAGTTGAAACTGACATTCACCAGAATGACAATCTCCCCTTCCTTGTCATCCTCGAGGAATCCCCAATTCATTGGGGTGACGAAGTATCTCCCCAAGAGGATAGATTAATGCTTTCGGGAGATTCTTCGCTGCGCTCCAGAATGACAATTACTTTTTATTTCCACGTCCACTTGCTGAACATTCCTAGCAGAGAATAATAAATCAAATAATATGGATAAAATATTATATAAAACAGATCAAAGAAATGAAAGGACTCCCTGTGTTTGATCAAACCTGAAATCCAGAAAATCAAGAATGAAGTATAGTATATTGATAAGCCCAACCAATCCCTAAAATAAATTACATGGAATGGCAGATAAAGAAAGAATAAGAGAATAAACAATGAAACTACTTTGTAAAGCAGAGACGATAAAGGAAATTGACCGTATCTGCGTTTTTGCTGATTGGCAAAATCGTTCACTTGAGGATGAGTATAAACCTTGCAGTCAGAATTATATATGATTTTAAACTGGGTATTTTTAATGAGATTAAGTAATAACTTATCCTCTCCGCATGTGAAGCTCTTTATCTTCTCGAATCCATCAACCTGCTCGTAAGCTTTTTTATTAATATAGAGATTCCTCCCATTGTT
>Ga0268276_1001033_pt1 | contig 29447 bp, 29 predicted proteins | sample saktaG_4_FD_190145 | JGI IMG/M metagenome (GOLD analysis project Ga0268276, IMG submission 190145) | Saline water microbial communities from Sakinaw Lake, British Columbia, Canada - sak_2010_1_5_45m | ecosystem: Environmental > Aquatic > Non-marine Saline and Alkaline > Saline ...
TTCAGCCACCTTTCCCAAACGATTCATAATCGCAAGCCCGATTCCTGTTTCATCAACCCCCTCAACCAAAATAATGTCAATTTTTTTAGAATCAAAATCTCTGAATTTCTTGAACAAATTTTTAGCCATCTTTTCTTTATCGTCAGAAAAAATTTTCCCCACCTTCTTTCCTTCTTTTAGAAATTCCTTCTCAAGATTATTAATTTTCAATTTTCTTTTCTCCTTTTCTCCTTCAACAAGAATGACTTTCGCTTCAGGGGAATAGTGTTTATACTTAACCCCTGGAGATTTTGGTTTTTCTACAACAATTTTATCAAGAACATAATTCGGAACAGAAATTTCTCTGATTTCTTTTTTTAATTCCTCAAGAGAAATTTTTCCTGGCCTCAACAAAACAGGAACATCAGAAGTCAAATCCAAAATGCTCGATTCCAATCCAATCTCACAGTTCCCTCCATCAATAATGCATTCGACCGCCCCATCAAAATCGCTGACAACATCCTTAACTCTCGTACCAGAGGGCCTGCCAGAAATATTTGCGCTAGGAGCCGCAATTGGAAATCCGCACTCTCGAATTAATTCAAGAGCAATATTATTTTTAGGCATTCGGATTGCAACACTTTCCAGTCCAGCACTAACCTCTGAAGGAATTTTGCTTTTTTTCTTCAAAATAATTGTCAGCGGCCCAGGCCAAAATTTTTTAATCAGTTTTTCTGCAAGAAAATTCGTTTCAGCAATTTCACAAACCAGATTAGGAGAAGAAACATGAACAATCAACGGATTATCAAAAGGCCTCTTTTTTGCCTCAAAAATTTTCCTGACGGCTTCTGCATTAAAAGCATTAGCACCAATTCCGTAAACTGTTTCGGTTGGAAAAATTACAACCCCTCCCTTTTTCAAAATATTCGAGGCAAATTTTATCTTTTTTAAACTCGGTCGTTTCGCGTTAATCTTAATCACATTTGTTTTCATGATTTTATCAAATAAAAAGAATTAAATTTATCTTTTTAGTCCTTCATTTCAATCTTTATGTTCACGCTTTTTGGAATCTGCATTCTCATTATATGATGAAGAACCTTTTCATTTGCTGGAAGATCTATGAGTCTTTTGTGAATTCTCATTTCAAATCTGTCAAAAGTTGCAGTTCCATCTCCACATGGGGATTTTCTTGTCGTGATTTTAAGTTTTTTAGTAGGCAAAGGAACAGGTCCTGAAATTGTTATTCCTGCTTTTTTTGCTATTTCTTTAATAGCATCACAAGTATAATTCATTCTTTCTATGTCTGTGCTATTGAGTTTTATTCTTACTTTAGGCATTTTTATCTCCTAAAAATGACTTATGCAAAATTTTTAATTTTAGTTTAGGCATTTTATTTTGTATACAATTTAGAGTTAATTGAATATTTAATAAAATCTCGGTGTTTGTTTAAAAACCTTTTTATACCTAATTTTATTATTAAAATTGTGACTTTAGGAATATAAAAAATAAAAGAGGAATAAATGACCGAAGTTTTTACCCAAATTAGTTTTATCATTGTAATTGTGCTTGCTGCTTCTCTTCTAATGAGAATATTAAGGCAGCCCCTAATTATAGGGTATATTATTTCAGGAATTATTCTTGGCCCTTATTTTCTTGGTATTTTGCCTGGAGTTGAGGCTATTCATGCTTTTTCAGAAATTGGAATTGCTCTTTTGCTTTTTATTGTTGGATTGCATTTGACTCCTAAAGTTATAAAAGAAGTTGGAAAAATTTCTTTGCTTACAGGATTAGGACAGATATTTTTTACAGCATTTATTGGTTATTTCATTGCAATTCTTTTAGGATTTTCTCCCATAACTGCATTGTACATTGCAGTTGCCTTGACTTTTTCATCAACAATTATTATTCTTAAACTGCTTTCAGATAAAGGTGATTTAGATAGTCTATACGGAAAAATTTCTGTTGGATTTCTTCTTGTGCAGGATTTTGTCGCAATAATTGCTTTAGTTATTATTTCATCTCTTTCAACAGGAGAGGATTTTTTTGGCACAATGGGATTGACACTTTTGAAGGGAGGAATTCTAATTGCAATTCTAGCCCCAATTAGCATATATGTTCTTCCTAAATTCCAAAAGTTTCTCGCAAAATCACAGGAGTTTTTGTTTATTTTTTCAATAGCATGGGGTTTGGGAATGGCTTCCTTGTTCTATTTTGCAGGACTTTCTATTGAAGTAGGTGCTCTTCTTGCAGGTGTTTTACTCTCTGTCTCATCCTATAATCTAGAAATAAGTTCAAAACTTCGCCCTCTTAGAGATTTTTTCATAATTTCATTTTTCCTTCTTTTAGGAGCTCAAATAGCAATGGAAAATGTTAGCCAATTAGTAATACCAGCACTTATTTTTTCATTGCTCATAATAATAGGAAATCCCCTGATTGTTATGATTATGATGGGTGTTGAAGGTTTCACTAAAAGAACAGGATTTTTAGCAGGACTTACTGTTGCCCAGATAGGAGAATTCTCTTTGATAGTTGTTGCATTAGGGGTAAAAGTGGGTCACATAACCAATGAAATTCTGTCATTAATAACTCTGACAAGTCTAATAACAATAGGTGTATGCACTTATTTGGTTCTGTATTCAAATAAAATATATCCCTTTGCAGCAAAGTATCTTTCTATATTTGAAAAAAAGAAAATAAGAGAAAGAAGAAAAATTGATATGAATACAGATGCTATTCTTTTTGGATATAACAGAATTGGCTTCGGACTTCTAACATCTCTGAAAAAAATCAAGAAAAAATATTTAGTAGTTGATTTCAATCCAGAAACAATTTTCAATTTAAACAAACTCGGAATTCCAGCCGTTTATGGCGATGTAGATGATGAAACTTTGTTGAGAGAACTTCCTTTGAAAAAAATAAAGATAGCAATATCAACAATACCTGATTTTGAAACAAATGAATTGCTTATTGAAGTTCTTAAATGTGAAAATCCAGAAGCAATTGTAATTGTAAGAGCGCATGCAATCGATGATGCTATGGAGCTTTATAAAAAAGGCGCTGATTATGTTTTAACACCACACTTTTTAGGAGGAGAATATCTCTCAAGGATGCTTTCAATAATAAAAACAGATAGGACAGGTTACAAGGAAGAAAAAGAAAGGCATATTGAAATGCTTAAACAAAGAAAAGAAGAAGGGCAAGAGCATCCAAGAGTTGAAAAAAATTAGGTTTTTACTTAATCTTCTTCTTTGCTTTTTTGTTCTTTTTCTTCAGAAATCTCTTCAAGTCCAAAGAGGTTAAATAAAAATTCAAAGAATCTGAGAACAACTTCCAAAGATATTATGAAAAGAAGATAGCTTACTATTCCAGAAAAGAATAATGATAATTCACTAAATCTTTCAGAGACTCTTCCAACTAAGTTTGAAAAAATAGTTGGATTTAGAACAGAGACAGCTAAAAATGTGAAAGGAAGTACTTTGGCAAGCTCTTTTGCGAGAGTTTCCCCGTATTTTGGTATGTAAGAGCACATTCTTACAGAAGCTATTGCCAATGCAGAAATCAAAAGAATCGTTCCAACAGAAATAGATTCTTCAACAAGCAGAAATAAGAAAAAAGTAAATACAGTAAACCAAAAGAAAATCAAGAAGGGAACTATTATAATATATTCAACCAAATAAAAGATTGCGGCAATCATCTTTGTAAAAAACGGGCGAGAAGAGGTGTTGTACTTATTAAGATCAAACTTAAAAATATTTTTTGTGCCAATAAATCGATAAAGTTTCCAAACAAAAATAGAATAAAAAACTATAAGCAATACAAGAAAAAACAAATTAACAAAATTTTGCAGCATAGGAGGCAAAGACGAAATAAATTGCCCGTATGCATCAGCAACTCCTGAAATAAAATAACCAATATTATCAACACCCATGATACTAATTTATCTTTTTCTGTTTTTAAATGTAATCCCGACATACAGAAGTTTTAAATATAATTCTTTCTATTTTGATAGATGATTGATATAAAAGATTTGAGGGCCAGGCCTGATTTTTATAAAAGAAATCTATGGAAAAGAGGCAAAGACGGAAATTTGATTGATGAGTTAATTAAACTTGACGAGTCCTGGAGAGTTTTAAAAAAAGAAGGGGATGCTCTTAGATCGAGAAGAAATCAAATAAGCCAGGATATTAATCTTGCAAAAAAACAAAAGAGAATGGATTCTGTTTCTGAATTAATAAAAGAAGCTAAAGAAATCCCAAGAAAAATTAAAATTCAAGGAGAGAAATTTAGAGAGATTGAAAATAAGAGGCTTCATTTATGGAAAAATTTGCCTAATTCTGTTGCAGATGATGTTCCTGAAGGAGGAGAAGAAAAAAATAAAGTTTTAAAAAAATTTGGAAAAATTTCTGTAAAAAAATCCAAAAAAGGACATGCAGAAATTATGGAAGATCTTGACCTAATAGACACAGAAAAAGCAGCCCAAATTGCTGGCTCGAGATTTTATTATCTTAAAAATGACTTAGTAAAGCTTAATTTATCACTGATTAATTTTGCTATCGATTTTTTATCTAAGAAGAATTTTATTCCGATACAAACACCTTATATGTTGAATAAGAAAGCTCTTGAAGGAGCAATAACACTGGATTCTTTTGAAGAAGCAATTTATAAAATAGAAGGAGAAGATCTTTATCTTATCGGTACAGCAGAGCATGCAATTAATGCGTATAAATCAGATGAAACTATTGGTCTTAAAGAATTGCCTCTTAAATTTGTTGGGTTTTCAACTAATTTTAGAAAAGAAGCAGGCTCTCATGGAAAAGATACAAAAGGAATTTTTAGAATTCATCAATTTGATAAAATAGAGCAATTTGTTTTTTGCAAACCAGAAAATTCATGGAAAGAGTTTGATTCTGTTCTAAAAAATTCTGTTGAAATTTACAAAGCTTTAGGAATTCCATTTAGAACGGTTCTTCTTTCAGCAGGAGAAACAAGCAAGACAGCAACAAAAACAATTGACCTTGAAGGGTGGTATCCCAGCCAAAAGAAATATAGAGAACTTGGAAGCTGTAGCAATTGTTTGGATTATCAAGCAAGACGCAGTAATATTAGATATCAAGATGGAAGCAAGCTTGAATTCGTTCACACAATCAATAATACGGCAATAGCAACACAGAGAATGATGACCTGCCTTACTGAAAACTATGTCCAAAAAGACGGCTCTATTAAAATTCCAAAAGTTCTTCAGAAGTATATGGGAAAAAAGATTATCGGAAAAATTAGACAGAAATAATCTAACAAATTCCTCTTTCTCTATGCACGTCTACTTCTCCATTATCGCAGTGTAAAAAGATTAATCGACTATAAGATTTCCCTAAATCTTCTCCTATAATGGGAATTCTATACTTTTGTAATTGTGATCTTACAACTGAAGAGTTTCTTCTACCTGAAATTCTTCCTCCTTCTCCAGAAAGAGTTGCTTCTAATCTTTTTGGATTTAAATCTCCAAAAGCACTTAATCTTCTGCAAAGAGTAGAGACTATTTTTTCAGGTTTTATTGCTTCAGGAACACCATCCCATCCCGCAATATGTGCAACAGCCCCAACCTTATTTTTTGGATCATATAATGTTAAAGCTAAATTAGAAATAATGCTGTCTGTGCAAATTAAGCCAGGACTTTTTTTAATTACGTAATTATCTAAATTGACAAATTTATAGCAGTTATGATTGTTTTCAAATGTGTTAAAAATTCGGAATTTATTTTCCATGTAATTCGCAATGAAAAAATGGTTTTTAAATCTTATTGTGAAGTAGTAATCAATTAGAATCGAATAATCTATCCAAAACCGATTCCAATTAAACCGGGATTAATTAATAATATCAGTCCAAGAAGTATCATTATCAAACCGCCAATGAATTTTATTATCTGCATCTGTCTTTTTGTTATCTGTTTTCCTTTAAATGTGTAACCAAAAATAGAGATAATTACAAGCAAAGGAGTCACATATATGAAATTATAGAAAATCAAATACAAATAATATGAAAAACTATTTGCTAAAATTTTTCCCGTCAGTATTCCTGTGTAAATAATAGGAAAACCAGCTGTGCAAGGCAATTCTACCAATGATGCAAAAGCAGCTAAACTAATAGAGGCTAAAATTAAAGTTGGTATTGAACCAGTAGCAATCAAATCCTTCATTTTTTCAATTCTTTTTAATAAAGGTCCTCTATGCTGGTCTTGTATCATTAATGTAACCCCTTTTCTAAATGCAAATAATTCTTTGCAATTTATTGCTCCTGCAATTAAAGCAATCAAGGCAATTCCGATTCTTAAGGGGGTAATAAAACCCAAATATTTGAAAATATTTAACCATGCAGCCATAAACAGAAAGTAAATTAGAAATACCATAAAGATGAAGGTAAAACCGACAGCATAAATTTTTTTTCTAGAATTTGATGCTGAAATAAGAAGACCTAATAAAAAAGTAAGAACAAATAAATTGCAAGGATTAAATCCATCAATTAAAGCTATGAAAAAAGTAAATAAAGGTAAAGGAAGATTGTAGCCTAGGTTTTCCAAAGCTTCAGGGGAAATGTTTTTGGCAAAAACAAAAAAGCCAATTAGAAACAATAAAGAAACTCCAATAATTAGATAATTCTTTTGATTTTCAGTTAAACAAATCTGAATGCATTTCTTTGATAATTTTAGTTTATAGACAAAAAAACCCATAAGAAAAATAATAAATAAAATCAAAAGCCAATGCCAAGATTTCCAAGAGGATTGAGTTACTGGAGTTATTCCTTCATCTCCTTGAAATTCTCCATTCCATTGCAGAATCCAATCTCCTAATTTTATAGCATTAGAAAATTCAATTTTTCCGTTAGAGATTTGTATATCTTCTGGTTCTATCTCTTCAAATTCAATATTTTCCAAAAAAGAAGAGAGATTTTCAGTTATCAGAGCCTCTTTTAATAATTCACTGTTTCCTCCAACTTCTGAAATTAAAACTCTATTTTTTGTCCAAATTTTTATTTTTCCAGGAAGAGATGTCAGATTTAGATTTTCAAAACTAATAGAAGTTCCATTAGGCATAGGACAAGCATTTGAATTTAAATTCTCAATTATTTCTTTAGAATCCAAAACCTGAAATCTTCCCAGTCCTAGTTGATTTTTATTGAAAATTATAAGAGGAACACCCGCTTGAGTATCTGGAAGATAGAATTCAAAATAAGAGTTTGCTGTATTTTGATTACTTGCTCTTAAACTATAAATTTCATATTCAATCATAATTAAGTTGGGATATTCTGAAGTATATTCAGATAACAAAACAGGGTCTGTAAATGCGCAATTCGGACAACCAATTCCTGTGATATAAACCGCGCATATTGGCTCTTCAATTTCCTGAGCTGAAACACTGCCTAAATTAAATAAAAGAAATAAAAATATAACTGCTGTAAAACTTAGAATTATTTTTCTCGAGAATATTTTTTCATTCATTTTTAATTCTAAAATAATTGAATTTAAATATTTTTAAGGGTTTGGATTTTAATATAAGAAGATTTAAAAATTAAGATAGATATTTTTCTTAAGTAATGCCTACGTGGTCTTTCCTGAAGGATGAAGGAAACGCATCACGTAATTCAGATATGCCTACGTGGTCTTTCCTGAAGAATGAAGGAAACGTATCACGAAATACAAACAAGCCTACGTGGTCTAACGGCTATGACGCTAGCCTGTCGCGCTGGAGACCCGGGTTCGACTCCCGGCGTGGGCGCTTTGTTTCTTTAAAGTAGTAACATTGGGAAGATTTTTAAAGTGCTCCCCACATCCTTGTTTATGAAACAATTAATTATAAAATCTGTGAATGTTAAAGGAGAAATAACTGCACAGGATTCATTAATAGAAAAAATTCTATCAGATTCATTTACCTTTCATTATATACCAAATGGAATTATCTCCAAAGGGAAAGGAAGTGTAAAAGTTTATACTGATTCTAATTTAAAAAAATTGGTACAGATGGAATATCCCGAAGCGATTCTTTCTGGTGATGCAGATAATCGAAGTTATGTTGTTTTATGTGAATACCTTATGGAGAGAGAAAGGCAAGATAAATTAGGTATATGCTCAATAAGTTCTTCTTCTGTATACAAAGGAGACAAAGGCATATTATTCTTTGGGGGAGCTACAAATCTTGGGAAAAGTACTTGTGCATTAGAACTTGTAGATAATGGCTATACTTTTTTTTCAGATGAAAAAACATTGTTAAATTTAGAAAAAGGATTGATGATGGGTGGTTCTAGAGGTATTCCTTTAAGAAAAGAAATAATAAAAAAAAGATTTGTGAATGATTCAGGTAGTTTTAAAGAAATAAAGTGTGATGAGTATAAAAAGCCCAAAGTGGAATTAGTAATCTTACCTCACTTAGACCATGGACTTAAAGAACCAATCATAAATCAATTTGCTCCATTGGACCTCTTTTGGCACCTAACAAAAGAATTTTCTAGAAGAATTAGGGGAGATACTAAATTTGTTAACTATTTTGAATATTTACTTCCTTCATTAGATACAGAAGAATTAGCTCAAAAGAGAATTTCAATGACAAAAGATTTTGTTAAGGAAGTAGAAGGGTTTTATTTTCAAGGGAGTACTGATCAATTAGTTAAATTTGTAAAGGGTAGAATATAATTAAATAAATAAAATGGCAGAAAAAATAGGAATTAGGCCCGCAACGATTGTCATCAAGAATGATAAATTACTTTTAGTAAAATCAGAATATAATGGAAATATTTTTTATTTACTTCCTGGCGGAGGGATGGAATTTGGAGAAACCATTGAAGAGGCAGCTATAAGAGAAACATTAGAAGAGACTGGAGAAGAAGTAAAAATTATTAAGCCTGTTTATATAAACGAATATATTGACAATAAAAACAAATCAAAAAGAGTGATTAACCTTTTCTTTCTATCCGAAATCGTGAAAGAAGATAGAAGCAGATTAACCAATGATGGGGGGAAAATAAAGAGTATTGAATGGGTTGATTTAGACAATTTAAAAAATATAAATTTAAAACCTAATTTTTTAAAAAATCTTAAAAAAGATTTAAATGAAGATTTTAAAAATTCAATTTCTTATAGCGTGACTTTTAAAGATGAATAAAAAAATAATTAAAAAATATTTTTCTAAACCAAATACTGTATACAATTGGTGGGATCCTCATAATAACGATAAAAAAGAAATTTATTTGAGGCAGGAAAAGATCATAAAGAAAATTGTGGAAACTAAAAATTTAAAGAAAATTATTGATATTCCTTCAGGGAGAGGAAGATATGCTGCTATTTTAAATGAAGGAAGAGATTATACTTGTTTTGATATTTCTCAGCAGATGTTAAATCATATTAAGAAATTAAATTTAAAAGTTAAACTCATCAAAGGAGATGCAGAAAGGATTCACTTAAAAGAAAAATTTGATTTAGTTTTATGTTCTGAAGCATTGGTTCACTATCCTCATCCAGAAAAAGCGCTTAAAGAAATGAAAAGAATCTTAAATAAAAACGGGATAATCATCCTAACTGTAGATAATAAATTATGTTTGGGGAAAATAATAAGAATATTTACAAATTTTGTGAACAAGATTTGTGGAAAAGAAATTAAACCTTTGGGAAATGAGATTTATCAGCCTTATACAGATAAAGAATATAATAAGATGTTTCGTAACCAAAATCTTAAGAGGGATAAAACAATAAGATTATCTATACTAACTACCCCCATAAAAAATATGAAAGGAAATTACATTCTTTCTCCCGACACCATCAAAAATTTTTTGTTTGTTGATTATCTGTTAGAGAAGATTCCTATAATAAATAAACTCAGCACATATTTTATTTATATCTTAAAACATGAATAAAATATTTATTATTATTCCTATCCACAATAAAGAACAAAGTTTAAAGGCTTGTATAAAATCATTAAATAAATCTGCTCAAGAAACTAAGTATTGTTTTAACACCTTTTTAATTTTAAATGGTTGTTTAGATAAATCACTTGATATTGCAATTAAATGCAAGCATAAATACTCTCTTTTGAATATAAAAATATTAGAATCTGCTAAGGGAAAACTTAACGCGCAGGAAGCTGCCATTAAAAAAATAAAATTAGATGTTCCGATATTATTTGTTGATGCAGATATAATCTTAAAAAAGGATAGTATCAAAATATTAATAAATGAGTTGGAAAAATATCCTAGGCTTATTGCAGTTGGTTCTTTTCCTATAGCGAGAGACTACCAAGGAAATAATATCTGGAAATCTTTTTTAGATAAGGTTCTTAATATAAGATCCAGACATCCCATGTCTGAAATTAGTCTATTGAATGTTGAAGAATATCACCCCTATACAATTTATGATACTCAAAATAAAAATACTTCTTTCTCACATGAATTAAAGTCTAAAATATTTTTTCATGGAAGAACTTTTCTTTTAAGGTCTAAAAATTATTGGTCTAAACCTAAAAATGAAAAAATTGTTGGTGATGATTCTTATATTCCCGATTATATTATATTTAATTATGGAAAAGATAGAATAAGAAATCGTTATGATTCTATTGTTTATTATACCCCTTTTGTCTCCTTAATAGAACATTTTAATGCATATAAGAGAATCTATTTTGATTTAGAGAATTTAAGAGAAACTTATCCTGAATTTAGAGATATAAGAAATCATTCCCAATTAATCTTAAATAAAAGTTACATAAAAAAACAAAAGTTTAGTATAAAACTATTGTTTCTCTTATATTCCTTGATAAGAAAAATTGAAAGATTTCTATTTCGTTTTTCAATTAACCAAAACCCTACAAAAATTTGGAAATAGTTATTTTTGGTATACTTTTAATATCTTTTTTGTCTGTTTGTTCCAAGAAAAATTACTCAATTTCTGACGTGAGTTTTTAATTAACTTCATTCTAAGATTTTCATTTAATAATAATTTTTTTATTTTCTTTGCCAAATCGGAAGGATTTTTTGATTCAAACAAAAGTCCGTCATAGTTATTTTTTATAAATTCTTTATTGCTACAAGCATTAGCTGCAATGATTCCTGAACCAAGCAAGCTTGCTTCTAGGATTGTGGTCATTACACCTTCTCTAGCATAAGAAGGGAAGACAGAAATTTTTGCTTCTGAAATATTTTTTGTTAATTTTTGGTCGCTTATTTTTCCAGTAAATTCTATATCCTTGGATAATTTTAATTTTTTTGCTAATAGCATGAGGTGTTTTCTTTCAGGACCGTCTCCAATTATTTTAACGTTAATATTTTTAATATTTATCTTTAAGATTTTTATTGATCTGATTAATGTGTCTACTCCCTTTATCTTTATAATTCTACCAAAGAAGAGAACATCTATTTTTTTGTTTATTTTTCCAATCTTTTTGAAGTTTATCCCATTATGAATTATTGAAATCTTCTTATTTATTCGATATAGTTTTTTCCATCCTTCTGCTACATAATTTGATACAGCAATAATTTTGTTAGGAACCTTTACCGCCTTGCGTTCTATCTTCCTTGCTTTATCTGGGAGACCATGTAAATGTAAACATAATTTATCCTTTTTATAAATATTAATGCAATCTACATTATAATGTAATACAATTAAATCAAAATGCTTTTTCTCATAGAAAGATTTAGATTCGTTTCCGAATAATAAAGATTCTTTATCCCATAATAAAGGTTTTGTCGCATTTTGAAATTTTTTAAATTGCAAGTCTATCTTTTTTGATTTGATTAATATTATTTTTCCTTTAAATTTTTTCTTAAATTCTTTAAACCATTCACTTTTTTCAGGAGCATCATATGTTATGAGATAAACATCTTCTCCTAAATTTTTTAATTCTTTAGTGTAATTTATGATATATCTCTCTGCTCCCCCCATATAATATGAAACTCTTGGGGCATGTATTGCTATTTTCATTTTCTTAATTCTTCTAAATCTCTCTTTTATTAATAATCTTAGAAGAGATATTTATATTTTTTGTGTGTTTGAACTCCCCCCGTCATCTCGGCGTGGGCGCTGTATTAATCTCCGATACAATAATCTTTAAATAATATTTTTTACAAAATGTCAAATGGCAAATAGAATAGAAATTATTACAAAAACTGGAGACACAAGAGCAGAAGTAAGGAAAAGGAAAATACAATCAATGGGTTTTCATGTTGATAATGTAAATCTCACTGATGTTTATACTCTTGATATTTCTCCAGATGAAAAAGAATTAGGCTCTATTGCCTCTATGCTTTCTAATCCTGTAACACAGGAAGCTGGAATAAATCGGCCGAAAGCACCAGAAAAATTTGATTATGCTATTGAAGTTGGATTTTTACCTGGAGTAACTGATAATGTTGGAACTACTGCAAGAGAAATTGTACAAGATCGCTTTAAGAGAAATTTAGACGGTCAAACTATTTATAATTCGCAGATAATGTTTTTATCAGGAAATTTAACAAGAGAAGATGCTGTTAAGATTGGAGATTCTTTTTCAAATCCGATAATTCAGAGAGCTTCAGTTAAGAGTTATGATGAGTTTAGAAAAGACAGGGGAATGGATGCAATAGTTCCAAGAGTAAGACTTCATGAGGAGCCAGTTGCAGGATTAGTAGATATATTGCACGCTAGTGATGAGCAATTGTCAGTAATTGGTAAACAAGGGATTGCAAATCCTGATGGAACAAGAAGAGGGCCATTATCTATGGATTTAGCTTATATGAAATCTGTTCAAAATTATTTTAATGGCTTGGGAAGAAATCCAACAGATCTTGAATTAGAATCAATTGCACAAACATGGAGTGAGCATTGTAAGCATACAATCTTTGCAGATTCTATAGATGAATTCAAAGAAGGATTGTTTTCAACTTTTATTAAAAAAGCAACAAATGAAATAAGAAGTAAAAAAGGAGATAAAGATTTCTGTGTTTCTGTATTCACAGATAATGCTGGAGGAATAGTATTTGATGAAGAATTTTTAGTTTGTGACAAAGCTGAAACACATAATTCTCCAAGTGCACTTGATCCTTTTGGTGGTGCTATAACTGGGATTGTCGGAGTTAACAGAGATCCAATGGGTTTTGGAATGGGAGCAAAACCAATTATAAACAGATACGGATTTTGTTTTGCTGATCCTACAGATTCAAGAGAGTTGTATAAGGGAAAAAATAAAACTCAAAAAATGTTATCTTCAAGAAGAATAATGGAGGGTGTTATTGAGGGAGTTAATGTTGGAGGAAATTGTTCCGGAATTCCAACACCTCAAGGATTTGTTTTTTTCGATGAGAGCTACAGAGGAAAACCATTAGTGTTTGTAGGAACTGTCGGGTTGATTCCAAGAGAGAGAAATGGGCAACCAATGCATGAAAAACGGGCAATGCCTGGAGATTATGTTGTAATGGTTGGTGGAAGAGTTGGAAAAGATGGAATTCATGGAGCAACTTTTTCTTCAGAAGCAATTGACTCCGGAAGCCCTGCAACTGCTGTTCAAATTGGAGATCCAATAACTCAGAAAAAAGAAAGTGATGCACTTATTAAAGAAGCTAGAGATAGAGGATCTTGCAGAGAAGATTATGAAAGTTTAGAAACTTTTTAAAAAGCTAAATCCCCTTAAATATGAAGATAAATAAAAGGGCGTTGAACTAATCCTAAGTGCCTGGCGTGGGCGTTGAATTTAAAAAACTCTTTCTTCTTTAATATTTAATGACAACAAAAAGGCAGGCGCGTTCAGAGAAAAAATTAAAGAATATGAAGAAGCAACGAGGGAAGTATCCTTTGTTGTTGGAGAAAGTAATTGAAATTTCAGATATTATTTTAGAGATTCTTGACGCGAGGTTTCCTAAAGAGATGCAAAATAAAGCGATTGAAAAATTGATTAAGGATAAAGGTAAGAAGATAATTTATGTTTTGAATAAGTCTGACCTTACTAGGAAAAGGGATAAAAGTTTGAATCCGCGAGTTTTTGTTTCATGTAAAAATAGAAAAGGTATTAATGAATTGAGAGATAAAATTAAACAGGAAGCAGCGAAAGTTAAGAGTACAGGGGATTTTAATCGTGTTCATGTGGGAATCGTTGGGTATCCTAACACAGGGAAAAGTTCTTTGATTAATCTTTTAATTAGAAGAACTTCTGCGAAGATAGGGGCTGATGCCGGGTTTACAAAAGGAATTCAAAAATTGAGATTAACTGAAGATATAGTTTTGTTGGATTCTCCAGGAGTTATTTCTTCTGAGAAGTATTCTATGACTAGTGAGGAGAAGATTGCACAAAATGTCAAAGTTGGAGGGAAATCATATAATCAAGTTAAGGATCCAGAATTTGCTCTCAATGAAATTGTGAAGAGCAACAAAAAAGAATTGGAGGAATTTTATAAAATTAAATTTGATAATGCAGAGGATTTAATTGAAAAGATAGGGAAGAGCAAAGGTTTTTTGCAAAAAGGTGGAGATGTTGATTCTGATAGGGCTGCAAAGTTTGTTTTGAAAGATTGGCAGTTGGGGATTATTAAAGTATAATGAAAAAACAATGGTATGTTTATATTCTTGAATGTGAGGATGGTTCATTTTATACTGGTGTGACAAATGATATTGATGCTCGAATGAATGCACATGCAGAGGGAAAGGGAAGCAAGTATGTTTTCAAAAAGGGTTTTAAGAGATTGCTTCGGGCCAATCCGTGCAAAGATAAATCTGATGCATGTAAGTGCGAGTATGCAATAAAGAAATTACCGAGAGGGGAGAAGTTAGGTTGGTTTGGTTAAAGAGGGGAAGGATATGGAAAGAAGATAATTCTAAAAAGAAGGTTGAAGAAAAAAGAATAATTAATATCTAAATACTTCCCCCAAACTTTATAAACCCCAATTCTCATCAATTTACATAACAATCTGTTAGTGAGTCTTGAGCAATAAAATGTTTCCAATGACTTACGCTCAAGAATAATTCTTGAAGATTTTTTGTTAATTGGTTTTACCAATATAAAATATAGGAGAAAAATAAAAAAAATGAAAGGAAAAGTAAAGTTTTTTAATCACGAAAAAGAATTCGGTTTCATAACCGGAGATGACGGAAAAGATTACTTTGTGCACAAGTCTGGTTTAGAAAATGACATAACAATTCATGAAGATGATGCAGTTGAATTTTCTACGGAACAAGGCGACAAAGGATTAAAAGCAGTTAATGTAAAAAAAGCATAATTTCTTATTGTAATTATTTAATTATTTTAATAGAGAATTCTTAAAATGGAAAATTTCGCAAAATTAGGATTAAGCAAAGAATTAATAGATGTTCTGAAACAATCTGGTTTTAGAGAACCATCTGAAATTCAAGAGAAAGCAATACCTGTAGCATTGGCTGGAAAAGATATTATTGGAGGTTCTGCAACAGGAAGTGGAAAGACATTAGTTTTTGCATCTCCAATTCTTGAAAACCTAAAACCAAATAGAGAAATTCAGTCTTTGATATTAACTCCAACAAGAGAACTTGCAGAACAAGTTGCAACTTCAATAAGAAAATTTGGCGAAAACAAAAAACTAAATGTCTTAGCTGTTTATGGGGGAGTAAGAATTGGACCTCAGATAAGAAAACTTTTTGCAGCAGATATTCTTGTGGGAACTCCTGGAAGGATTTTAGACCATTTAAATAGAAGAACATTAAGATTGAACAAGGTTAAATTTCTTGTTTTAGATGAAGTAGATAGAATGTTTGATATGGGATTTAGAAAAGATGTTGAAAAAATAATCAATGAGTGCCCTAAAGAAAGACAAACCATGATGTTTTCAGCTACAATTACCCAAGGCATAGATTATCTATCTAAAAAATATACAAAAAATCCTGTCGAAATATCTGTAACACCCTATGTCGACCCTTCTAAATTGAAACAGGTTTATTATGATGTTCCTGACCATAAAAAATTTTCGTTATTAGTATATTTATTAAAAAAAGAAGAATCAAATTTTGTTTTAGTTTTCTGCAATACACGAAGAAATGTAGATTTTGTCGCTGACAATTTAATAAGAATAGGAGTTAAAGCAAAAGCTATCCATGGAGGTCTTGATCAAAAAAAGAGATCAATGGTTTTAAGTGAATTTAAGAAAAATGGAACTGGTGTTTTAATTTGTACTGATGTTGCTGCACGTGGTTTAGATATTGAGGGGGTAAGTCATGTTTATAATTATGACATTTCCTCTGATGCAACAGATTATATTCATAGAATAGGAAGAACAGCAAGAGCAGGGAAAGAAGGAAAAGCAGTAACTATCTTGGCTAGTAGGGATTATGAAAAATTTGGAATTTTAATACAATCAGAAGAGATTAATATAACCCCTGAAAAATTGCCTCAACTTGAGATTGTTAGGATAAAAATTGATTCTTGGACAGGAAGTAATAGATTTAGTAGAGGCCCTAGGGGAAATAATTTTGGAAGAGGACCAAGAAGAATAAATAACAGAGAGGGTCCAAGGAGAGATAATTTTAGAAATTCCAATAGATATAGAAGATAAAAGAATAATAGTAATTTCATTAAATAGTATAAAGTTTGGTGTGGGGCGTATTACTTTTTATAAAACTAAACATAAAATTGTTTTTCAGCACTTGCTAAGATATTTTCCTCTAAATCCAGGATGCTTGCAGAAACCTTATAATTTCCAGCATTCCAATTTTTTACCTTCATTTCAGTTGTAGATATGTCTCCTGGAGCAAGATTAACTATATTTTCATAAAAAGTATCAACAGAATAAACTTCTTTATCTTCTGAATCTTTAAAAATAAGTCTAATTTTTTGAAAAGACACTTGCACATTTCCTTTATTTTCAATTATCACTTTAAAAGATAAAAGACCATCTGTTAAAATAACCTCTCCAATACTAGCATTTATTTGTTTTATAGCTTCTGGAGAATTTTCATCTATAGGTGCATTAATGATGGGATTTATAGCCATGGTAGTCAAAATAACTGCAAAAATAATTAATAAAATGAAAATAAAGAACCTTACCCCTATCGAAAATTGAATTTTAAAAGTTTTTATTAAAACTAAATTAAAAACAGGTAAAAGGATAAATCCTGATAAAATAAATAATATTGAAGGCAAAAATAATTTTGCGAGAAGTCCACTGGCAAAACCCCTATATAAAATCATAAACCCACATAAAATAAAAATAATTCCAATTATCCATCCTAAAAATTTTCCAACAGAAGCCACACCAATAGTTTTAATTTGTTTTTTTTGATCTTTCATAATTCCTTAGCTAGATACTATCAAGCAAAATTATAGTTTCTTGATTTTTTGATATTATTAAATTTAAATCTTTTTTTCTTTACCTTTTTGTATCCAATCCCAATTAAAACCAATATAATAATTATTACAATAATGAAAATCCATATCTTTGGTTTTTCTTCTTCGCTTGTTGCAGTTTTTTCTTTGTCTTGTTCTTCTTTTATGGTTTCTTTAGTTACTTTTTCAAATATTGAAAGAACAGTAACATTTGCTTTATTGTCAGCAATTCCATTTAAAGTAACAAGGACGTCATAATAACCATTTTCTGTAACATCAAACCTTCGTACGCCCCCAATTAAAAATGTTGCTTGCTGGGGACTTGAAGATACATTTATTTTTGCTGTTATGTTTGTTAATTCTACGACCCCGATGTAATGGTTGCTATTGTTTATGTTTACTTGAATTCTACTTCTCTCAGCAAGTTCCTTAGTATACCCTTGTCTAAATTGGCTATCATTAATAACATAAGTTACACGCCAGAAAGAATATGAAGAAGATCTACCACCACTCGGACTCGGTGCAACATATGCTTCAGCAGCCCTAAAATAAGTAAAATGGGTCGTGTTAAATTTGAAAGCATCTCCACTAAAACCTAGTTCACTACAAGCAGGATCTGTTGTTGTGGTACAATCTATAAATGTGGCTCCGTCATTGCTATATTGCGGTTTAGGGTCTATAAATGTTATTCCATAAAGAGTTATATTTGCACTTTTGCTCAATCCTGAATTACTAGAAGAATTAACAAATATTAAATTACTTCCAACATTAAGATCACCAAGAGTAAGATTAGTTCCAGAACCATTTATTGGTTCTAAAAACTCGACTATTGCAGAACCAGAAACTTTAAAATTAACTATTCCGCCGGCTCCTTTAAACGCATAACTATTGAAAAAAGTGTCGATAATCCATGTCCCATTAATTCCTTCTGTATCAAATTCAATATCATAATGTGGAGAGATTGTATTTTCTGCTATTACCTCTGTAAAATTATTATTAGAAGAGGCTGTTCCGATTAAATAAACACCATTTTGACCAGAAGTATTTATAGTAATGTCAGAAAATATGTTACTTGGACTTGAATCAATATAAAGGCCCCTATTATTATCCCTTAATGTTATATTTGTAATATTGCTATTTTGGCTGTTGTTCAAAAGAATTCCATTGCTAAAATTATAAATTAGTCCATTCAGTATTTTTGTATCATTATAATCTGTAACATTAATACCTTCTCCTGTAGCGTTGCCTGTTATATTAAAACCATTAAGATTAAGGGTTATATTATTCGCAGTAATATTAAAACAAGTTCCATTAACATCTATGCTCTGGTTTAGATAATGGGTATAATTTGCAATACTTAATGTTCCACATCCCCCAATAGCGTTAGTAGAAAGTTTAAGGGGAAGATAATCTATATTGTTATCTATCACGTTATAATAGTAATCACATATATAATCTCCATCAGCATCAATGCAAGTATCACTATATCCTGTGCCTAATGAATTTGTCCAAAAGTTTCCGCCTAAATTCGGACCATCAATAATATTTGTTCCTGCTGTTTTTGTTGTATTCCATATATTATTAGCTGGCGCAGAAGTCGCCCAACAAACTCCTGCTCCAGAACCACTTAATGAGTTTTCTGCTGTAACATTCAAAATATTATTATAAAAAATATTATAATCAGATGAATTAGAATAAAAATAAATAACACAGGATTCATCTCCTGTTAAAGTTTTTACCCCGCAACTTGTTACATTATTATGAGAACTCTCAAAAAAATCTATTCCATGTATATTATTTGCTGAGGTAGTAAAATTGCTGTTATTAATAAGGGAATCATTTGTGAAAGCAAAAGTAAGGCCATCGTAATTAACAGTTACATTATCTATTGTTATATTGGTAGAATTGGTTACAATTAATTGTCCTAAGGTTTGATCTTTCACAATTCCAGAATCATTATTAAAAAGATATAAAATATTTTCTCCTTGTTCAGTATTATTTTCTATGGTATGATTATAATTTGTAACAATTAAACCATCCACATAAATGGCGTATCCATTTGTTGTATTAAGGGTATTATTAGTTATGGTGTTAAATAAATTAAAAATATAAATTCCATTTGAAGAATTACCTGTAGTTGTTATTGTATTATTGAAAATCAAAGTTGAATTAGAAGCTGTACTAAAGATTCCAGCTGAATTAGTGTTATTGGTTGTTATATTATTTGAAGTTATATTTGTATTATCTGATACAAATAAGTAAATTCCAGATGCTTCTTCTCCAGAAGTTGTAATTGTATTTAAAGTAACAAGTACATTAAGTACGTCCTCCATGGCAATTCCAGATACTCCTTCATCAAAAGTTATGATTATATTATGATCTACTATACTACCATCTGAATCTTCTAAACGAATCATACTGGTATCAGTATCTTCTATGCTTGAACTTGTAATATTATTTGAACTGACATTGGTATTAGGAGACCCTTGAACATAAATTCCTATTAATGCAGTAGTAATGTCATTATTTTCTACAATACTTGAATTTGCATTTTCCAAAGAAACTGTACTAAAATTAGATGCTGAACTTACAATTATATTTGAACTAATATTAGTAGATATTGAATCTCCAATCATAATCCCGCCTCCGGAAGTTGTAATTGTATTATTATATAAAAGATTTGAATTTGAACCCTCAGACAAAATAATGCTTGTTGTGTTTTCTGAATTAGAAACACTGAGGTTAATATTATTTGAGGTTACATTTGAATCAGTGACTCCCTCTATAAGATAGATTCCCCCAGAAAGATTTCCAGAAATTGTTAGATCATTTGAATCCATACTTATACTCGACCCATTCATTATTACAATTCCGACACCATTATTTCCAGAAACTGTGAAGGTGTTTGAATTTATACTTGTATCTGACCCATTCATTATTGTCATTCCGATACCATTATTTCCAGAAACTGTGAGATTGTTTGAACTTATATTTGAACTTGTTAAATTTGTGTTGAGGAGCATCCCCCCTGTTCCTTCTCCTTGGGTTGTAATAGTATTATTAAAAATAGTTGCAGATGATGAATTTGCTCCAAAGAAAATCGCAGTAGCATTCATTGAATTTGTTAAGTTTTCATAAATATTACAGTTTTTAATAGTAACATTAGTATAACCTTCCATTGTGCCCGCATCCATATTTATAATTCCAACCCCTCCTGAAGAATTTCCAAAAGTTATATTATTACCAGCACAATCAAGAATAATACTCTCGTTGGCAATAATAAGACAATCTCCATCTGCTCCAGAATCTATCGACTGACTTAAAGTATAAACAGCATAAGAAGTATTCAAAACCCCGCAATCAATAACATTCTGAACAGGGTTTCCATCATCAAAAAAATCAGTTGAAATAAATAATACATTAAATAACAAGAAAATTCCAATTAAAAAACTAATTATCACCCTCTTTTCCATAATAACCTTAAGATATTATGTATTAAAAACCTATCCCCCTTTTCACCCTGCTCCTTTTATGGCGTTCAGTGAAGTTGACAACCTCATTACATTAGAGGGCATTCTTACTTCTACCAGCCTTACAATCGGGGCGTTTATTCTTAATCAAACCCAATATTTATAAACCAAAATGAATATCTTAAAAATATAAAGGTGAAAGGAGGCAAAAAATGTATAAGAAAATTTTCAGTATGTTTGTATTTTTGCTGTTGATTTCTATGAGTTTTGCTTTTAGTATTAGTGCTCAAAACGCAAATGCTAATGCAGGTCTTGGTAGTGGGAATGGAAATGTGGAAGCACAAGTGCAGAATAAAACTCGGGTGGAAGATGGCGAACACATTAATCAAGCTGGAGAGATGGTTAGAGTAAGAACAGAAGCAAATAATAGAATAAAGCTTGAAGCCGGAGGAGTTTCTGCAGAATGTGAATGTAACATGACACAGGAACAAGTACAGAATAAAACAAAACTGTATGCAGGACTTTCTAATGGAAAAAATGCAGAGATTAAAGTAATGCCTAATACAGCATCAGAAACTGCTTTGGCAAGACTTAGATTAAAAGTATGTTCTGAAGAGAACAATTGTTCTATTCAACTTAAAGAAGTCGGCTCAGGAGAGCAAGTAAAACTTGCTTATGAACTAAAAACTCAAAGAAAAGCAAGAGTTTTTGGATTAATTGCAGCAAAAATGCAAGTTAAAGCACAGGTAAGTGCAGAAAACGGAGAAGTACTTAGAGTTAAGAAACCTTGGTGGGCTTTTTTAGCAAGTGAACCAGCAGAAGAATAATTTTATTTTTTATTTTTATCTTCTGTTAATTTTTTATTTCCAAAAAATTATTTGTTAATATCTTTTTTATTATATCCTAATTTAGAATTATTTCTCAAAGCTTTCTTTTTCTTCTTTTAAAATTTCTAGAAGCCTCTCAATTCCATCACAAAAATCCCGGGAAATCCCTTGCAAACCTGATGGAGAATTCTTATAATTCGCACAAAAAACTCTTTTGATTACACAAAAAGGAATATTTGGATTTAAGTTGACATCAACTGCTTTAAAAGAATTAGACCAATAATCATATTCTTTCTCCAAAGAATGTGCCAAACCTTGATAACTATTACAACCTGGTTTTTTTATACAAGAAGCACAATAATCAGATAAAATTTCCCTTGCATTCCTAACACTTAAACAAGGCATTAGAAGTGCTTCTCTAAATCCTTCTGGAAGCAAAATTTTATTTTTTTCATCCATTTCAGAAATCAAAAAACTAGTTTTTTATAAAGATGTCGGTGATTTTTCGCAATATTAACTCCAAGAATGCTTTATACTTCCTCTAATTGATGGAAAAAAACCCAAAGAAGTTTTATCAATTCTGCCTTCAAGATTCAAGATTCCGATTTTTTCCTGAAAGCCAATTGCGGTTCGAATATCATTTTGCTGATTTTTGGAATCATTTTTTGAATAATTAAGAACAATCTTGTCTAAAAAGAGAAATTTAGGGGGATTATAGGTCAGGCTCGCAGAAGTGCTAGTTAATCCCTGCTGAAATTGTTGAAAAACATTTAAACTAGCATTTTTGTAGCTTTTTGAAATAGAATAATTTGCTTTATGAGAGTTAAAATCATAAAAAAAGTTAACTTCTGCTATTTTTGGAAGAGCCATTCTGACTTTTCCTTGCATTAAATCGTTATTGCCCGCAATAATTTCAATAGAATTCTTTCCTATTTTATTTTTTAGATTAAATACTCTTTTATTGTTTGAAGGATCAATAAAAGCTCCAAAGCCAAAATTTCCTACCTCTCCTCCAAATCTAAGATTTTTAACATCTCTTGTGTTTGTTAGCTCTCCTCCAGCATACCAATTAGCGCTTATCTCTGCATCTTCTCCAAGATTATGAGTCTTTGCATAAGAAAGTTTAACCTCTTCTAAAACATACAGACTATTATTCTGAATTACTGAACTAAGATTTAGATTTGAATTCGTGTTTCTAAAATTAAGAGATTCTTTTTTGATTTTTTCATTGAAATTTTTAAGACTTTTTTTGAGATTTTCCATCTGACTTTCTGTCAGCCTCCTTACTGATTTTGTTTCAGCAACTCTTTCATTCTGATTTAAAGAATTTTCAGCATAAATGTTTCCAGAAAAAAACGATAATAATGCAGCTAGAGAAACTGCTCCAACAGCTTTCTTAAAAGAATTCATCTTATTTCACCCTATACCTCTTATTAATTAATATTACTTTAATTCAAACCTTTAAATATTTTTCTTAGAAATCGGAAATCTGCACTACTAAACTTTTTAAGCTATAAAATTTTATAATTCTAAAGGAAAAACCAAATGTCAGAAAAAAACCTGATAGTTCTAAAAAATGTTGCAAAACATTATCAAATGGGAAATTCAATAATAAAAGCTGTAAATGGAATAAATCTAAAAATAAAAGAAGGAGAATTTGTGGCAATAATGGGTCCAAGCGGAAGCGGTAAAAGTACAGCCATGAACCTCATAGGGAGTTTGGATGTTCCAACAAAAGGAGAAATCTATCTCGACGACCACAATATTTCGCATTTAAGTGAATCTGATTTAGCGCAAGTTAGGGGCAAAAAAATTGGATTTATTTTTCAGCAATTTAATCTAATACCGAGTTTAACAGCCAAGGAAAATGTTATGCTTCCAATGATTTTTCAGGAAGTAAAAGAATTAGAAAGAGAGGAAAAAGCTCAAAAGCTTTTGGAGATTGTTGAACTAAAAGAAAGAATGAATCACTATCCCTCAGAACTTTCTGGAGGAGAACAGCAAAGAGTTGCTATTGCAAGAGCTCTGGCAAATGATCCAGAAGTTATCCTTGCAGATGAGCCAACAGGAAATCTTGATACTAAAACAGGAGAAAAAATAATAGATTTCTTAAATAAGTTTAATGAAAAAGGAAAAACAGTAGTCATGATTACGCATGAGCATGAATTGGCTCTGAAGCATGCAAGAATAATTTATTGGTTAAAAGATGGAAAAATAAATAAGATTACTAAAAAAGAAAAAGGCGGCTGGAAAAGCATTAAAAATGAAAAATGAAAACCTATTTTATTCTAGCTTCAAAAAATCTAAAAAGAAGAAAACTTAGAAGCTGGCTTACTCTTATTGGAATTTTTATAGGAATTGCGGCGGTGATTTCTTTGATTTCTCTTGGAAATACCCTTAAAGCAACAATAAACTCCCAGTTTGATATTGGTTCTCTAGATATAATCAGTGTTCGGGCAGGCGGTATAAGTGGCTTAGGTCCGGCAGGAGCATCAGTTTCTAATCCCTTATTAGAAGACGATGTAAAAGCAATTGAAAGAATTGGTTCTGTAAAATACGCAATTTCTAAATACACGCGAACAATGAAAATGGAATTTAATGATAAAGTTGTTTTCTTAGGTGTAACTTCTTTACCTGATAGCAGAAGAATAAATGATGTTTATGAAGAATTAGATATAATTACAGAATACGGCCGGCTTCTTAAGGAAGGTGAGGAAGACAGAATTGTAATTGGAAAAAATATTGCAGACAAAATAAGAAATGGTTTAGAAAAAGATTTGAAAGTAGGTGATAGAATTCTTATAAATGAACAAGAATTCAGAATAGTTGGAATTCTTGAAGGAAAAGGAAGTTTTAGAACTGATAATCTTATTCTAATGAATGAAAAGCAGCTTAAAGAGCTTAATGAAATTGCAAATGAAGTTGATTTAATATCTGTAAAAGTAAGAAGTCTTGAGCAAGTGGATTTTGCAAAAGAAGAGATTGAAAAATTAATGAGAGTTAGAAGAAATGTAAAAGAAGGCGAAGAAGATTTTGAAGTTTCCACGCCAGAAGCAACTCTTGCAACAGTTAATCAAATACTTTTAGGCATACAAATATTCATTGTTATAATTGCATCAATATCTATTGTTGTTGGAGCAATAGGAATTGCAAATACCATGACTACCTCTGTTCTTGAAAGAAGAAAAGAAATCGGGACAATGAAAGCAATTGGTGCGAGAAATAAAAATATTTTTTATCAGTTTTTCGTAGAAGCAGGACTTTTAGGATTAATCGGCGGAATACTCGGAATTATTCTTGGAATTGGAATAAGTTATCTGGGAACATTTAGTCTGAATAATTTTCTTGGAATAAATACAAAGCCAAGCATAGGATTCGCTTTAATTTTCTTTTCTCTTATAGGAAGTTTTTTGATAGGAGCAATTTCTGGAATTATCCCTGCAATGAAGGCTGCAAATGAAAATCCAGTGGAGGCCATTAGGGGATGATATCAAAAGAAAGTGCAAAATATGCAATAAGCAATTTGAAAAAAAGAAAAGCTCGAAGTCTTCTTACAATAATTTCAATACTTGTAGGAATCGCCACTATTTTCATTTTTGTTAGCTTTGGATTGGGAATTTATAATTATGTTAATAGTTTTGTTACAGGGTCTACAGCAGATAAAATCACAATTATGCCAAAGGGAAGTGGAATACCTGGTCTAGACCAAACTTTTGCTCTAATAGATAGTGATGTAAGAGCAATTGAAAGAACATCTGGAGTTTATGAAGCAGAAGGAATGAAATGGGGAGTAACAGAAATATATCAGACAGGAACAAGAAAATATGCTTTTGTGATGGGATATAATCCTGAGCAAACAATGATGTTAGAGTGGGGAAGTATGCAAATAGAAAAAGGAAGAGAATTGACAAAAGACGATAAAGATAAAGTTGTTCTTGGCTATAATTATATGTTTGATAATAAGATTTTGCCAAAAAGTTTAGATTTAAATGACAAAATAAGAATTAATGGAAAAGATTTTATTGTTGTTGGATTTTTTGAATCTATAGGAAACCCCCAGGATGATATAAATATTTATTTAACAGAGGAGTCTTTTTCTGAACTTTTTCCAGAAATAGAAGGTTATGGAATGATTATTGCAAGAGGAGATATTTCTAATCTGGATAGGGTTGTTGAAAATATTGAAAAAAGTTTAAGAAAATCAAGAAATCTTGAAGAAGGAAAAGAAGATTTCACTGTTTCGTCATTTAAGGACATGCTTGAAAGCTACACTTCTGCTCTGGATATAATCGTTGCTTTCATAATTTTAATTGCGCTGATTTCTGTTTTAGTTTCTGCAATTAATACAGCAAACACAATGGTAACTTCTGTTTTGGAAAGAACAAAAGAAATAGGTGTAATGAAATCAATTGGAGCTAGAAATTCAGAAATTTTCAAATTGTTTTTATTTGAGTCTGGCTTGCTTGGATTTTTAGCAGGAGTTTTAGGTGTTGCTTTGGGCGCGAGTTTGGCGTTTATCGGAGAAAAAATTCTGTTTGAATTAGGATATGGCTTTTTGAAGCCTTATTACTCAATATGGCTGTTTGCAGGATGCATTCTGTTTGCAACAATAACAGGCGCAATTTCAGGCATTTTCCCTGCACTTAATGCAGCAAAAACAAATCCTGTAAAAGCATTAAGATATGAATAAGAAATTATTTCTTTTTTGGAATAAAAGAACTAAAAAATGAAAACCATACCACCCAAATAGCCTGCAGCCAATCTCCATTAATTATTCCAATGACTCCATAGATTCCCATGAAACCCAAAAACCCTAACCACCAATTTTCTCTTTTCATACTATGATAAAAATTAATTAACCTATAAATTTTTCTTCTTATTAAATCTTAGAATTACATTCCTAAAAATTTAAGCATTTCATAAACTAAAAAGGCTGGCCAAATTATTGCTTTTAAAACACCCAAAACACCATTCCAAAATCCTGTTGCAGTAGAAAGATAGTAAATTAATGTGCCAATAAAACCAAGCCCGTAAATTGCGCTTCCCGCATTATTTCTGTTTATTTCACATGTCCTTTTTTTCATTTGTGCTCTTTTTTAAGATGTTTTCTTTTTTTATGTCTTTTATAGAACCAATATGCAATTATTCCAATCAAAACAAGAATAATCAAAATAGTTGTTGTGCTTATTTTTCCGTTTTCACTGTCCTTAATAAGAAATGGCTGAGGATCAAAATTAACACTTTCGAAGGCAATTCTTCTATTGCCTGTTATATCATTATATCTAAGGATAAATTCAAGTTCTCCTTTTTCTGCAATTGCTTCAAAAGTGGTTGTAGTGTATTCATTTGAATCCAAAATTCCAAGAGTGTTTCGATTACTTCCTTTAACTAAAAGATTATCCTGTTCTGGTATTTCAATTGAAAGAGCTTCAACATCATTTTGTCCGATATTTAATATTTCAAGAGTTAGAATTCCCTTAGCTTTTGAGTAATCTCTAACAGAAATCTCAAAATCAGTTGCTACGTCTTCCACTTCTATATCAAAACTATAAAGTATTCCACTTCCGCCTCCAGATCTTGTAAGAAGAATTTCAACTGGATTAGCTCCTTCTTTTGCATTTTTGTCAATTCTTAAAATTACAGGAACAAGCCAAAAACTTTGATATGTTCTTATATATATCCCTGATTGAATCGAACTTTCTGCAGGTATGCTTGGATCAACACTAAAGGGAAATTCCTCCATAACCTTGAAACTCACTGATCCACAATCTATATTCTCTACTCCTGTTATCTGAAAAACTAATTTTACTGTTTCTCCAGGCATTGCAGGATAAGGATCCTGATTAATTAAATTAACGTCAAGATTGCAGGTGGCGCTTGCAACAGCTATTGAAAAAATTGAGAACATTAAGACCAATACAAATCCAAACCTCTTTTTTCCTGAGCTCATAAAGAAATATATTTTTTTGTAGTTTTAAATCTTTCTTTTAGCAATGCAAATCACAAAACTTTTAAATTAATAAAGGCATTATTATTTTTTTAATTTCAAAATGGACTTCAAGTCCATTTAATGCAGCGTTCATTTTAAAAATATACAATTCTTGAAGCATTAATGGGTGAGAAAGGTATTCTAAGTTTTTTTCTTGTTCTACTATTTGTTGTGCTGCTTTTTTTTTATTGGTTTCTTCCAACCAATGAAATTTATTTTAAGATGTCTGGTCCGAGCCATTCTAATTTCACACTGAATTCCTCATTTCCAGAAGACATGCAATTTTACGAGAATATGCGGTTTCCAGATTCAAAAATTTCTTACAAAATAACTGATTGCCCTCTAAATCAAAAAGACGAGATGGAACGAGCATTTAGAATAATTGAAGGAACAACTCTTTTGAATTTTTATTCTGTGAATTCAAATGAAGAGATTTCTGTAACATGTAACAGCACTGCAAAAATAGAAGAGGGTTTGTTCATTGCAGGAGAGGGTGGACCTACTAATATAACAAAAACAGAAAAATTCGCTGTGATTCTAAAAGGAAAAATTTTATTGATAAAAGAATCCCGATGTGAAGAGCCAGCTGTTGCAATTCATGAGCTTCTGCATGTCCTGGGATTTGACCACTCTGAAAATTCTAAAAACATAATGTATCCTGTAAGCAGATGCGATCAGGAAATTGGAGAAGATGCTCTTGGATTAATAAATTGGCTTTATGATTTTCCTTCACTTCCAGATATTTCTTTTGAACAAGCCTCAGCATCACTAAGAGGAAGATATCTTGATGTCAGCACAACAGTAAGAAATAACGGATTAAAGGAATCTGAAAATTTAACATTAATTATTTATTCTGAAAATAAAAAAATAAAAGAATTTGAAATTGAATCTCTTCAAATTGGTGTTGGAAGAAGCCTAACTCTGACAAACATGCTTGTATTGTCAAAAGTGGATGAACTTAGAATTATTATTGATTATCCTTATCCAGAATTAGACAAGAAAAACAATGAAATTATTCTGCAAATAGTAGAAAATAACTGATTTAAAAGATAAAAACAAAAAAGGAAAAATTAGACTTTCAAAGGAGAATTAAATCAGATCTTCATCAAGATCCAATTCTGCCACGACCTCATCAAAGTCGTCTTCCTCCTCAGCCCCGGAATAAAAACGCTCATCCACTTTTTAGGCACCCCATTTTTATGAATTTTAAGAATAAACGCAGTATTTAAATATTTTTGTGACGCAAGATATGGTATTATTCAGGGATAAAATTTAAGATTTTTTCTTTTTAAATTTGAGTCTTTTAGCATAATAAAAAATTAATTCCATTGTTTCACTCATCGGTCTAATATTTCTGAGATAAAGCGCTGGCTTAAATTCAAATAAATATTGAAAAAGTTTTCTCTTTTCTTTTACTTTTCTCACTTCTTTTATTCTTGGTAAAAAGATCAGTGAAACCACTGCCCTCCCAACACCGGAAATTAGGATTATAAAAAGCAATTTATTCATAAAATTTATAGTCAGATTTTGAGCTAATAATCCTCCTACAAGTGCTCCTAAGAAAACCCCGGCTCCGGAAATAACACTATAATATGCAACACATAAACCCCTTCTTTCTGGAGAAACAGAATCATAAATAAAATTTGAAGCAGAGAGATTAAAGCCAGCCCACCCTATTCCGCTAATTAATTGAGGAACCAGTATAAGATATATTGGGCTTGGAGACAAAACCCACAAAAAACACAAAAGAGGAATCAATGTGCAAGAAACTTTCAGCATTTCTTTATTTCCATATCTATCTGATAACTTCCCCCAAACAGGAAGAGCGAGAAGGGAAAAGAATGACGCAGATATATTAACAAACATTAGCGTGGTATATGAAAACCCCAAA
>Ga0268276_1001034_pt1 | contig 29426 bp, 25 predicted proteins | sample saktaG_4_FD_190145 | JGI IMG/M metagenome (GOLD analysis project Ga0268276, IMG submission 190145) | Saline water microbial communities from Sakinaw Lake, British Columbia, Canada - sak_2010_1_5_45m | ecosystem: Environmental > Aquatic > Non-marine Saline and Alkaline > Saline ...
CAAATGTTGCTTTCAATGAAATCCAGCACGAGCAACGGATCAACCGCATCATATTGTTCACGTATGTGGCGGTAATGTTGCTTGTAAGCCTTGTCTCAATGATCTACACATCACTTAAATATCCTGATGCAGACGCAGTCATAGCTTTAGTCACAGTTATATATGAACCAGACGTATATATCCAAGACAGCACGAATCCTGATTATGAATTCGAATATGTTCTCTCAGGAACCTTGAAAAATGAAAACGAGTTTACTCTCCCGAGAATGTGGGTTCAGTACGATATGTATGATTTGGACGGAAACTTGGTAATATCACAGTACTATGATGAAGAAAATATCGGAACAAACGAAGTTTTCAGTTACAATGAATCTGTGTTCTCCAATACCGAATTGTCAGATTTTGAGTATACATATGGATATGATGAAAGTTCATTTTTCTACATCATTTTTAATCTTGCCCAGGTGTCAATCGCAGCTTTTATCTGCCTTTATGTCGATAAAACAAATTTCAAGAAAGATTGGAAACGCACAGTTGCAACTCCCGGACAGTCTATCGGTTTGATTGTCGGCGGGTTCGCAATGGTCTATGTGGCCATGATCGTCTCGCAAATTCTTCTGCAATACGTTTTCGGTGTCGGAACTTCATCGGAAAACGAAAACATGATCGGGTCAATGTTTTCTAACAATCCGCTGAATCTGGTGCTTCTATTCTTGTTGCTTTGTGTATTTACTCCGATTGTGGAAGAACTGGTTTTTCGAAAAGTAATCTATAACTTTTTCGAAAGAAAATTAGGCGTCATTGCCGCAATTGCGTCAAGTGGAATCATCTTTGGTTTGATGCATGTTATTTCATATGGAGACTTCATTCAGGCGATTCCATATGTACTGATGGGCTCTGTCTTCGGATATGTATACTATATTGGAAAAAAGAACATCTACATTACGATCGGAGTGCATTTCATCAATAATTTGCTTTCATTTGTCATATATTTTGTTTTGGTGCTTGGACTAGCGTAAAATTATAGTCACATAAAAAAATGTCGCAAATTGAATGCGACATTTTTTATATGAGTAATTAACGAACTGAATCTTTTAGCACTTTGCCAGCTTTGAAAGTTGGAGCCTTCAATGCGGGAATGGAGATTAGAGCTCCTGTCCTTGGATCGTGTCCTGAACGAGCTTTGCGAACTTTAACTTCAAATGTTCCAAATCCTGTCAAAACAACTTTTTCACCTTTTACCAATGCTTCTTGAACAGCAACTACTGTCGAATTCAAAGCAACTTCAGCGTCTTTTTTTGTTAATTCAGATAATTCAGCAATTCTTGCGACCAATTCAGATTTGTTCATATTCATTTCCTCCTATATTGTGTTATCTTCATTATAAGGAGTTTATTTTTAAAAAGCAAGCGATTTGCCAAAAAAAAATTGCTTTTTTTTCGATAAGATGGCGGTTATTCGCGATTTCGCAAAATCATCTTAATCGGAGTGCCTTCAAAATCGAAACGTTCGCGCAGACGGTTTTCCAAATATCGATAATAACTGAAGTGGATTGCATCAGTTTGGTTGACAAATAAAACAAAGGTTGGACACTTGGTTTTCACCTGTGTGGCATAATAAACTTTTAAAACTTTATGATTATGCTCCTTGGACGGATTAAGTAACATCGCCTCCGAAATAACTTCATTTAGAGTCGAAGTTGGAACTCTTCTCTGGTAGTTTTCAAATACTTTTTGTAATTCCGGAAACAGCGTATTTAACCGTGATCTTGTTTTTGCGGACAAGAAGACAACAGGAATGTATGTTAAAAATTGGAATTCTTGTCTGATTTTCTTTGTCCATTCAGACATGGTTGAATCATCCTTGACAACCAAATCGTACTTGTTTACGACAAGAATCATCGCTTTGCCATTTTCAATCGCATAGCCAGCAATATGCTTGTCCTGTTCCTGGATGCCTGTTTCGGCGTCAATAACAATCAGACAGACATCGCTTCTCTCGATGGCCTGCATGGCGCGTAAAGCACTGTATTTTTCCACTGACTCGAAGATTTTTCCTCTTTTTCTCAGTCCTGCAGTATCGATAACGACATACTTCTGGTCATCTTTTTCGAAGACGGTGTCGATAGAATCAGTAGTTGTGCCCAAAGTATCGCTCACGATTACTCGTTCATATCCTAAAATGGCGTTTGTCAGTTGGGACTTGCCAACATTCGGTCTGCCAATGATTGAGAACCTGAGTGTTTCCTCGGGGTATTCCTCTGATGCTTTTTCAGGTAATAATTCGATGATTTTGTCAAGCAAATCGCCAATTCCCAAACCATGGGCTCCAGAGATCGGCATGACATCGCTTGCGCCAAGCTCGTAGAAATCGTAGTATTGTTCTCTTGCAGAAAAATTATCTGTTTTGTTTACCGCGACAATCACTGGTTTTTTGGCTTGAAACAGCATCTGCATGACCATTCTGTCATCGGGAAGCAGTCCTGTCTTGCCATCGACGACAAACAAGATGACATCGCTTTCTTGGATGGCGATCTCCGCTTGAGCCTTTATTTGAGACAAAAAAGGTGCATCGCTTAGCTCGATGCCCCCAGTATCAATCACGTTGAAAGCGTGGTTGAGCCACATGGCTTTTCCGTAAATCCGATCCCGCGTTGCACCGGGACGATCATCGGTGATTGCTTTCCTCTCACCGACGATCCGGTTGAAGATTGTCGACTTGCCTACATTTGGCCTGCCAACGATCGCGACAACTGGTACCATTTACATCATCCTTTTTTGATTACTTCTTATATTTCTCGAAAAGTTCCGCAAGAGACTGATTGGCAGAAACGTTATCCTTCAGGTGCGATTCATATTCTTTTCTTTGTTTCTTTTCTTGCACTCTGTTCAAGGAAACGCTCATTTTCCATTCTCTCGGGAAAAACGAAGTGACCTCAACTGTGATGATATCGCCAACTTTTAAGACATCTTCAACTCTGTTGATACGCTCATCGCTGATTTCACGGATTGGTAAAAACGCTTCGACCCCAGAGACTTCAAGAACTGCACCTTTTTCAAGGATTGTCTTGACTGTTGCGGAAACTAATTCTCCGATTCGGAGTTTAAGATCCGCCCAGGGATTGTATTCCAAGTGCTTTTTTGACAAGGTGAATTGCTGTTTGTCTTCGTTGATACTTGTGATTTCGACTTCGACCGGGTCACCAACCTGGACTCTGCCGGCTAGATTGTCCTGGGGATCCCAAGAATAATCCATCCGGTTTAACAAGCCTGTAATCTCTTTTTCGACTTCAAGCAAAATCCCGTATTGCATTTTTTTTACGACCGTGCCAGTGACTTTGTCTCCGACTTTATATTTTTTCATAAATATGTCCCAAGGTTTTTCCAGGAGAGCTTTTATTGACAAACTGATTCTTTTACCGGATATTTTCGTGATTTTTACTTCAACTTCTTGACCTGTTTCTAAAACATCAGAAACTTTTTTTGTATGAAAATGGGATATTTCACTGATGTGAATCAGGCCTTCAACATGCTCGGATAATTTGACAAAAGCTCCGAAATCAAGGATTTTAGTGACAACTCCCTTGACAACAGAGTCAATTTCCAAAGTGCCTATTTCTGCTTTTTCTTGTTTTTTGATGCTTTCATACATTACTTGTTTGCGGTTGGCGATGAACTTTTCCTTGTCTCTCTCAGAGCGGATATCAATGATCCTGACGACGATTTCTTGGCCAACAAGGGCATTTTTACCATCTTCTGTCAGATCTTCCAACATGATCAGTGAATCCGGAAGAAATAGTTCGATTGTATTGTAATCAAGCAGTAATCCGCCTTTGACTGCTTTTTTGACTTTGCAGGTCACATCTTTGTCAATTGCCAAATCTTCACGGTATTTTTCTTTCTGAGCTTGCTTTTCGACATCCTTACGTGAAAGTAATAGAATGTTGTTTTGATCGCCATGACTGATTTTAGTGACTTTGGCAGTAATCGTGTCGCCAATTTTTACTAGATCTTTTGCACTTTGAACTTTAGCATTTGACAGATGATCCTTGTAAATTGTTCCTTCAAACATATATCCGATATCGACTAGAACTTCTTCGTCAGTTACTCTGACAACAGTTCCTGTCAATATTTGGCCTACTTTGGGGATATTGACCATTTCTTCTTTTTCAATTTTGTTTTCCATTTTTCCCGCTCCTCTTTGTAGATATTACTTTTATAAACATTTCGTAAATCATGTCTGCAACAGCATTGATATCGTGATTTGAAGTATCGAGATAGATTGCGTCTTCTGCTTGTTTCAAGGGGTTGTAACTTCGCGAAGAATCAAATTTATCCCGGCGTTCGATATCTTTGATCAGCCGGTTATAGTCGCTTGGTATGCTAAGGGATATATTTTCTTCATGTCTTCTTCTTGCTCTTTCCTCAACCGAGGCTGTCATGTAGATTTTCAAATCGGCATTGGGAAGCACAATCGTGCCAATATCTCTTCCATCCATGACGACATTGGCAGTTTTCGCAATATCTTGCTGGAGGTGGACAAGCTTGTTTCTGACAGGAACATGGCTCGAGACAACGCTGACGTTGTTTGAAACCTGGTTCGATCTGATTTGTTTCATAATGTCTTGGCTATCCATCATTAACAACCCGTCATGGAATTCCATTGTTGTGTCGTTTAAAAATGTGAATTGTCTGGGGTCGTTCAAATCAACCTTCAGATTAAGGGCTTTAAGGGTTGTCGCCCGGTACATGGCACCGGTATCGATATAGGTGTAGCCCAGACGTTTCGCCACAAGTTTTGCGACAGTGGATTTGCCAGCGCCGGCGGGGCCGTCGATTGCCAAAGCATTATACTTCATCATATCGCCTCTCAACTCATTACATTATACCATAATTTTAATATATTACCAGCAGAAATTTCCTTGATTCGCGTTATTTTCCGTGACTTGACAGATTCCACAACTGTTTGATTTCATGCAGTTTCAGGGGTCGATACTCTCCCTGATTTATCCCGTCTGTCGTGATGTTTCCGAACCTGTGTCTTTTCAATTTCAAGACCGGATGCCCGATGGCTTCGAACATTCTTCTCACCTGGTGATATTTGCCTTCGGTAATCGATACTTTTACAAATGTATTTTCCTTTTTGTCATCGTAGGTTACGTCAAATATTTTTGCAGGTTGCGAAATGAAATCTCCAAGATCGATGCCTTTAGCAAGTTTGGCGGAACTTTCCTTTCGGAGCAAGCCCTTCACCTTCACATGGTATTCTTTTTCAACCTTGAATTTCGGATGAATCAGGCTGTTCATGAAGTCTCCGTCATTGGTGAGAAGCAGGATGCCCGACGTGTCATAATCCAGTCTGCCAATTGGAAAGATTCTTTCCTTAACCGGAACCAGATCCAAGATTGTTCTTCTGTGGAAGTTGTCGGAAGTGGTGGAAACGTAACCGGTAGGTTTGTAGAGAGCATAATAAACTTTGTTTTCCATAACAAGTTTTTCGCCATCGACAAGAATTTTAGCAAACTCATCGACTTTGATTCCAAGTTCAGAAACTACTTCGCCATTGACGCTCACTCTTTTTTCAAGAATCATCTCTTCGGCTTTTCTTCTGGATGCGATCCCAGCTTTTTGCAAGATCTTTTGCAGTCTTTCCATCTTCTTCCTCCCTTCTTTTTCCTTAAAAAATGAGGATATGGCAATCTATCCTCATTCGAAAATATTAGTTATCTTCCGACATTGAGTCGTGTGTCATTAGTTCTACAGTGAGCAATACGGATTTGATTCTTCGTTTCGAAACTTTCAAGATCTCGAAGGTCAGAATCTCTCTGTCTTCACTGACAAGTTCGCTCAATTCATCGTAAATTTGGTTAACGGATAGTTCGTATTCGATTCTTTCGCCGACTTCGGGAATATCCTGGAATTTTTCAAACAGCCAACCTCCAACAGACGTCGAGTCAGAAACCGGAGATTCGCCAAGACTCAGATCTTCGAATAAATCCTTGAGGTCGCAGTCAGCGTTGATATAATATTGATTGTCAACTTTTTTAATGATGTGTTCGGTAACATCGTCATGTTCGTCGTAGATTTCACCGACCAATTCTTCTAATGCGTCTTCCATGGTTACGAGTCCGTCGACACCGCCATATTCATCGACTACAATCGCCAAATGGGAATTTTCCATTTGTAATAACTCGATTAGCGCATCAACTTTTGTCGTGGCCGGGATAAAAATGGGTTTTCGGAGTAATTTCTTGATATTGATGTTGTGACCTTTGATCAATTTTGTATAAAAATCTCGTTCCGAAAGTACGCCGATGATATTGTCTGACTGGCCATCGTAAACCGGGATCCTCGAAAACTTGTTTTTGAAGAACAAGTCTCTGATAGTATCGATATCTTCCGAAACATCGAAAGCGATCATATCGACTCTTGGAGTCATGATTTCTTCAACGGTGATATCGCTAAGATCAAGCACCTTTTGTAACATGTCTGCTTCTTCCTCGTCAATCGAGCCTTCTTCTTCCATGGTATCGATGATTGTCTCCAGTTCCGATTCCGTCACAGTCAGTTTTCCTTCACCTTCGATTCTAGCAACCACTTTTTGATTGAGCAATCGGAATGGATAAGTTAAAGGCGTCATGAATTTGATAAGAAAATAAATGAACCCGCTGAAAATCAGACAGATTTTTTCTGGGTGAGTCTTGGCGAGGCTTTTCGGGAGTATCTCGCCGAAAATCAACACAAAAATCGTAATCACGACGGTGTTCATAATGGTTACAATTGTAGCTGCATTGGGAAGACTGCTGAAAAATCCGGTAAAAAATAAGACGCTCACTGTTGTGAGAGCGATATTTGCCAGATTGTTGCCGACAAGTAACGTCGTCAGCGTTTTGGAAAAATTTTCAACAATCCAAAATGCTTTTTTCGAACCTTTGACGTTTTGATCGATCAAAGTTTTTAAACGGACTTTTCCTACAGCGGAATACGCCATTTCGGACATCGAGAAAAATGCAGACAATATCAACAGTATCAGCATTAAGACCAATAAACCCGGTTGAAATATTATGCTTTGCGTGAAAAGCCACGTATGACTTGGTTCCAAAAAATCATCACTCCCTATTTGTTAAAAACCTACTTTGCTCTGGTATCGTACTTGCCAGTGGTGGTTGATACGACGATCTTTTCGCCTGTTTGGATAAACAAAGGCACAAGCAATCTGAGCCCAGTATTGGTGATCGCCTCTTTCGTTGCATTTGATGCGGTGTTGCCTTTTGCGCCACCTGCGGTATCGACAACTTCCAAAACCACTTTGTCTGGCAATTCCAAGCCAAGTATCTCATGTTCGTAGTTGATGATATTTATGGTGATACCCTCGGTCAAATAATAGAGTTCGTTTTCAATCATTGACTTGTGGATCTCGATTTGTTCATAAGTATCGTTGTTCATAAAAACATGGGTGTCGCCGTTTGCATACAAGTATTGCATTTGCGATTTGTCAATTTGGGCCTGATTCATGTTTACGCCAGCATTGAACGTTTTGTCAATCACGGAACCCGTGCGCAAATTTCTGAGTTTTGTGCGGACGAAAGCTCCGCCCTTGCCTGGTTTGACATGTTGAAACTCGATAACCGAATAGATGTTGCCTTCGTATTCGATCGTCATTCCAGTTTTAAAATCATTGGTGCTTACCATATGTTCCTCCTGAGATGCTAAGTTGTTCACAAATACAGATACTATTATAATATAAAAATCCGTTATTGACAACAGATTTCAACTCTACTATAATGTTCATGACATCACAATCGAGGTGAAGTAAATGTTTTTAGCATCAGTTTGGGAGTGGGTTCTCCCCATTGGCATCGGATTGCTTGTGGGTGTTTTGATTTCTACAAGGAAGAAATATGATTATTCCAAGATAATCGAATTGACCCCAGAGGAGTTCAGACTAAACATGCGCAAGGGACAACTGCTTGATATCCGCAATGAAGAATCGTATAAAGCAAAAAAGATCAACGGCAGTCGCAATTTTCCTAAACGCTCGGCGTTTCAGAGTTTGCATAAGTTTCGCAAGGATCAGGCCATCTTTCTCTACGATGAATCAAATTCTTATCTGACGAAAGCCGTAGCGAAGAAATTTATCAAGAAGGGTTTTCGTCCGATATACTTGTTAAAGGGTGGACTTGATGCCTGGCCATTCAATTTAAAGGAAGAATAAACAAAGTGTGGACCTAACAATCGTCCACACTTGTTTTTTTTATATAATCTGTGACCTGTCTAATGGTGGTTTCAAAATCAATCTCATCCACATCAAACCAAGTTGCCAGCATCTTGTTCCTGAACCAGGTCAGTTGCCTCTTAGCATAACGTCTGGAATTTTGTTTAATCAGTTCGATGCATTCCTCAAGAGAGGTCTCTCCACGAAAATATGGGAATAGTTCTTTATATCCGATAGCCATCACACTCTGAGAGCGGATGCCACTATCAAATAGTTTTCTGGCTTCCTCGACCAAGCCCTTGCCGATCATTTGATCAACGCGGTTCTCGATGCGTGAATAAAGGGCATTCCTATCCAAATTCAAAGCGATTATAACTGTGTTTTGATAATACAGGTTTTTGCCAGGATTCCTGCTCTCTGACGCCCCTAGGCCGGCTATTTCGAGACTTCTGATCAGTCTGCGCCTGTTATTTGGATGAATCGTTCTGGCAAGTTCAGAATCAGCTTTTTCGAGCATCGATGCCAATTCGTCATTTGAAAGTTCAGCATATGCTTCTCGATCGTCTTGTTGGCGTTTGTCGCCGACAAAGAGATAATCATAAAGAACAGCCTGTAAATAGAGTCCGGACCCGCCGACAAGAATCGGCGTTTTTCCCAACTCATGCAGATTTGCGATTTTTTCTCTCACCAATTTCTGATAATCCGCCACAGAAAAACTGACTTGCGGATCGAGGACATCTAGAAGATGATGTTTGACTCCGTCCCTCTCAGCCAGAGTGAGTTTTGCCGTGCCGATATCCATGCCAATATAGAGCTGCATCGCATCGCAGGAAATAACTTCTGTGTCCAGTGCTTTTGCTAGGCGGATTCCAAGAAGGCTTTTCCCTGTCGCAGTCGGACCGACGATGGCGATTACTTTATTCATGACATGATCCGTTTGAACCATTTTTCGATATCTCCGATTGCGATCAATACCAAAATCGGACGGCCGTGCGGACAGGTGTAGGGATTCTTGCATTGTCGGAGTTTCTTGATTAGTGATTCTGCCTCAGCATGATTTACATACTGGTTGGCTTTGAGAGAATGCTTGCAGCTAAGCAGTTTGGCGAGTTCGTCGCGCACGTTTTTCTTTTCAATATCAAGACCGCTGGATAATCTGGAAACAATTGTTTCCGCATAGTTGACTTCATAGCCTTTGGGAAACCATGATGGAACAGAATCGATAGAAAATCCGGTTGTGTTTAGTTTCGACAGTCTAATACCGAAAGCAGAGAGTTTCTGGATTATGGATTCATCGACAAGCAAAGCCTGCTCGTTGCTGAGATCAAGTTGCATCGGGACGAGTAGTTCATAGACAGTTGATGTTGGTCTACTCATTTGTTCCAGATACTTCTCGTACCTGATCCGCTCCGCAGCTGCATGTTGATCAAGCAGATAAAGACCCTCAATATTTTGAAACAATAAATAGGTTCCCAGATATTGACCGATATAATCAAAATCGGGAAAAGCCGGAAATGGACTCTGATACAATGCGTCTGCGGTTTCAAAAAGCGTATTTGCGTTCAATGATTCATCTGTTTCCTTGAAAGACTGGATAAAATCAATTTTAGTCTGAGAGATAATATTTTCTTTCTCGGAAATCGCGTCTTGAATCACTGGAGCTAATTCTAGAGCTTTTTGCAAAGTTAAAAAGATCAGTTTTGCTAAAAAATCAGCCTCGGAAAACTTGATTTCCAATTTCGTCGGATGGACATTTACATCGATCAACTGGGGATCAACATCAATTTCCAAATAAACGATTGGATACCTGTGCAAAGGAATCAACTGATCAAAACTATCAGAAATCGTGCCAAGAATACGTGTATCTTTTACAGGTCTTTTGTTGACTACGACTGTCATGTAATTTTTTGAACTGCGATTATGAATCGGATTGGAGAAATAGCCTTGAATTCGATAATCACGGTTGTTTCCCGAAAAATATCTCATCGACTTGGCGACTTCCAAACCATAGATTTTAGCGAACACATCTGGCAAACGATCATTTCCGGAGGTTTGGAAAATGGTCCTGTCGTTGTTTTCCAGCCGGAAGGCTACCGAGGGATAACTCAAGGCAAATTTATTAACCAGATCCTGGATATTTGCGAGTTCAGTCTGTGGTGATTTAAGATATTTGAATCTTGCAGGTGTATGGTAAAAAAGCCTAGTGACTTTCACTGATGTCCCAATGATTGGCGGTACCGTGTTCGTTTCCAGCAAATCGCCGTCTTGATAAATCACTTGAAAACCTTGACTACCCTTGGTTGCAGTAGCCAACTCGACTCTCGAGACGGCAGCGATTGAAGGCAAGGCTTCACCGCGGAATCCAAGCGAATTGATGTGGAATAGGTCGTACTCGGTTTTGATTTTTGAAGTGGCATGACGCATGAATGCAAGCAAAGCGTCATCTTTGTCCATGCCGAAACCATTGTCGATAACACTGATCCTTTTCATTCCGGATTCTTCTAAAATCACTTCGATTTTATCCGCATTGGCATCTAGAGAGTTTTCGACTAACTCCTTGACTACGTTGCTGATTCTTTCGACCACTTCTCCGGCCGCGATCATGTTTTGCAGTTTCAGTTCTAACTGGATGATCTTTCCCACGAATTCACCTCCTTGGACAAAATCGGTTTTCACTACGATATTTTCTTGATTTCCTCAATTATCGATGCAAGGATGTTCATCGCTTTTAGAGGTGTAACATCGTTGATATCGATGGCTTTTATTTGTTCGATAATCGAATGATATTGACTCTGTTCATTTTGTTCCACGATTGCTGCAGCTTCATAATTGAACAAGTCGATAGTCTGAGGCTTGATGACATTGTAGCCATGGTTCTTTTCCAGCTCCTCAAGAATTGCTTTCGATCGTTTGATGAGCAGAGTCGGAAGTTTGGCTAGTTTCGCTACATGGATTCCATACGATCTATCGGTCGGTCCGTCGGCTATCTTGTGCAAAAAAACGATATTCCCTTTTTCCTCTTTGGCCATGACATGGACATTGTGCAGCGCTTTTAATTCATCTTCCAAATATGTAAGTTCATGGTAATGAGTGGAAAAAAGAATTTTGCAGTCGATTTTGTGATGCGAGTACTCGATGATTGCCTGAGCTAAAGCCATGCCGTCATAAGTGGCCGTGCCTCTGCCGATTTCGTCGAAGAGGATTAGGCTGTCTTTCGTGGCGTTTTGCAAGGCGTAATTGACTTCAAGCATTTCTACCATGAAAGTCGACTTTCCGCTGGTCAGATCGTCGCTAGCGCCGATTCTGGTAAATATTTGATCAAATAATGGCAGTGTAGCTGATTTGGCAGGAATGAAACATCCCATCTGCATCATAATGACTATCAATGCCAATTGACGCATATAGGTTGATTTTCCCGACATGTTCGGTCCGGTAATAAGCAGAATCTGAGTTGATTCATCAAGATGGATGTCGTTCTCGACAAAGGTTCCTGCCTCAAGGATTTTTTCAACAACCGGATGTCTGCCTTCGATGACTTCGATGCTTTTTGCTTCCGTAATCTCAGGTTTGACATAATGGTTATTCATCGATACAATCGAAAAAGCAATCAGCATATCAATCTCTGAAATGGTCTTGGCAAGTTTTTGCAGTGCCTCAGTTCTCGCTTTCGCTTCGTCCCTGACAGCGACAAAAAGTTTATATTCCAATTCAATGGCTGATTCGACAGATCCAAGAATCATTGTTTCTTTTTCTTTGAGTTCTTGGGTGATATATCGTTCTGAATTAGATAGAGTTTGTTTTCTGTCATAGCCAAATTCAGGTTTCACCAATTCTGTCTGGCTCTTGGTGACCTCTATATAGTAGCCGAAGACTCGGTTATACCCAATCTTGAGTTTTTTGATTCCGGTTTTTTCCCGTTCTGATTCTTCAAATTCCTTCAACCAGTTTTTGCCATGTGCAGCATTGTACTTTATTTCATCCAACTGTTGGGAATACCCCGGATTAATGATTCCGCCTTCTTTGATCGACAACGGAGGATTTTCAACGATTGCAGCAATAATGAGGTTTTCCAAATCTTTAAAATCGTCGATATTTCGAACCAGTTTTGCGCCAAATTCGTTTTGGATTGATCCGAGGAGTTCTTTGATAGTAGGCATGACGGATAAAGATCTTGCCAAATTGACCAAATCCTTGCCGTTGGCATTGCCAAAAGAGACTCTTCCGATGATTCTTTCTAGGTCATAGACCTTTTTCAAAAGTGTTTGAATCTCTTCGCGCACAATAAAATTGTTATTGAAAGTTTCCACGAGTGAGAATCTGGACTCGATACGGGTCTTATCAATCATCGGTCTCAAGATATTCTGCTTGAGCATTCTTGATCCCATGGCAGTCTCGCAATGGTCAAGCAACCAAAACAATGTTCCTCTTTTATTTTGGGTGCGGTACGTCTCCGTCAACTCCAGATTTTTCTTGGAATTGTTATCGATGCGGAGATACTTTGTCGACTCGAACACCTGAACTTTCTGCAAATGCATCAGCTCTCGTCTTTGGGTTCTTAACAAATAGTTTATCAGCCGAGAAAATGCCACAATTAGGTTCTTGTCATAAATATCCTGAACCAGGTTTCGATAGTATAGTGGGAGTTCGGTTTCATCTGAGATAGATATCGTCAGCGGGTAGGTTTCGATATATTCCTTGAGCAATCTTTGGTTGAAAAGAGAGGAGATGACAATCTCCCTGACATTCAAATTCAAAGCTTCGTTCATCAAAAGGTCGATGTCTTTTGGCATGGTGACAATATGATTCTCGCCTGTAGTCAAATCAGAATATGCAAGTAAATACTCTTCTTTGGTCTCTGAAATCGAGGCGATAAAATTATTGGATTTTTCATCAATTGCTCCGGCTTCAATGATCGTTCCGGGAGTAATAAGTCTGATTACGTCTCGCTTGACAATTCCTTTAGCCAGTGAAGGATCTTCCAATTGTTCAACAATCGCTACTTTAAACCCTTTTTCAATCAGTTTTTCCACATAAATATTGGCTGCATGATGCGGAACGCCGCACATAGGCACTCTTTCCTCGACGCCTGCATCTCTTCCGGTTAAAACAATCTCCAGTTCTTTGGATGCAACTAAAGCATCGGTAAAGAACATTTCATAAAAGTCTCCAAGTCGAAAAAAGACTATAAAATCTGTATAGTCTTTTTTGATTTGCAAATATTGTTGCATCATTGGCGTGTAGCAAGCAATTTCTAGCATTTTCAAATCGATCACCTAAGTTTCTAGTGAGATTAATTCCAGAATACGGGAATGCCAAAGGGCAAATTATTCGGATTTATGGTAGTGTAATACAAATAACAATAACCGACGAAACCAACAATTAATACAGCAAGAGAAATCAGGAAAATTGTCCAGAATCTTCTTCTACGGCGGTGCTTGTGGTACTTTTTGATGATTAGATTGATTTTCTCGTCAAGCAATTCCTTCTCTTCGTTTGAGAAAGCCAGTTCTTCGGGTTTGGGAGCTTCAATAATTTTGGTTTTTTCAGGAACCGGTACAACTACAGGTTCAGGCCTGGGCTCTTCCTTGACTACTGGCTGAGGCTCTTCTTTGACAGCAGCAACCGGCTCAGGTTCTACAACTTCTTTGGGTTCTTCGACAACAACTGGTTCTGGCTTTTCCACGACCGGTTGAGGTTCTTCTTTTGGAAGCGGTTTTTCTTCTACACGAAGTTTTGGGGATGGTTCTGCTTCGACTTTTGCAGGGACAATCGTTTCAACTTCTTCTTCGATTAAAGGAACAGTTTCAATTTCAATTTTATCCTCAGGCATTTCTTCTATAACCGGAATTTCCTGGTCATTGGACTGGAATTCGATGGCATCGATCATGATGGAATCCACATCGGTGACTTTTGGTATTTTATAGTCATGCCCGTCTTTTTGGATTTCCTGATGATACATCTTGAGGTCATAAATCATGTATTCAACCATGTCGCTCTTTTTAAGGTCGATGGAGATGTTAAAACCTTTCTCCTTGGCATAAATTTCGAGTTCGAGAACCGATTTGTCGTCTAACAGTTTAGCCTCATCTTCAGTCAGTCTGAACCTGGCAGCGAGAATATCGATGAGTCTGCCTTTATTGATTCTTCTGGGAACTTTGACTCCATACTTTTCTCCCAGTCCGCGTAAATCACCAAGGGTGCAGGAATGAACCAAGACATCCTTGAGTATTTTCAAGCTCACACCATCGAGATACCCCTTTGGTTCAGTGATAATCAGTTCAAATTGATGAATGAAATCATGATAGTTGATTTTTTCAAAATCGACTGCGTATTTGTATTTCAGTTTCTCCAAATCATCAAAGAAACTGTTCTTTAAACCATATAAATCACGGTTCAAAAAGAGAATGTTAAAAAAGATTTCTTTGTACAAAGCAGCATCAAAATCAAGGTTATAGTCGATAATGAGTTTTTCGAGCAGATAGATTGAATAATCGTTGTATCCCCGCAAACGGTATTTCAATTCATCGGTATATGATTGATAGAGCTTTGTCTGAAATACTTTGGGGTATATCGTCTCTCTCAGCACAAAGCGATGAATATAGGAAGGTATCCTGATTTTGAAATGGTTCAACAAGGTAAGCAAATCTTCGGTGGGTATCACGGACAATGTTTTCGCGTAGGCAAAATAGTCCTCATTGGTTTTGAATCTACTCATGGTCTCACCCTTTTCTTTTAATATATTATTATATTACTATAATTCGTATTGTTATTCAAGCACTAAATCAATAAATTTGGCGATTTCCTTGTTTTTTTTGTAATTGAAAAACCGTGGTGTTTTCCACGGCTATAAGCTGATGTTCAATGAGTCATTGATAATGTTTTGTACTTCTTGAATCAGATTGTTCAATGTATCTACTAATTCGAGGTATTCCTGAATCAATGGATCGCTTTGCATGAGTTCGAGTTTATCGCGCCAAATCTTGCCGTATTCATTTGGTTCTATGGATTGTAGGCTTGTCGATACCCGGACCAAATTCTTTTGAAATATAAGGAAATCAGCATAGTATTTTAGGTAGCGGGGATCACTTTCCAATACATTTTTTATTGTTTGAAGCCGTTTGACCAAGTCCGAATTTTGAAGTTTATCAATAAATTCATCTGGTTTATTCATTGCTGATTTCTCCAAATAATGACCAGGTTTTTGATTTTGTGATCTTGACAGGTACGATTTTCCCGATTAGATCATTGGGGCCAATGAAGTTGACTAGTTTGTTATTTGGTGTGTATCCAGAAAGAACATCGGCTTTCGTTTTTGATTTTCCTTCCACAAGCACATCGACAGTCTTATATAAAAAGCGTTGATTTCCACTGAGATAACCTTCGTTCACAAGATCATTCAGACGATACAATCTAGCTTTTTTTTCACTGTTTGGAACATCATCCTTAAGCTTTGCAGCAGGTGTTCCTTCTCTTTGGGAGTAGATGAAAGTATAGGCGCCTTCGAATCTTGAGTTCCGGACCAAATCCATAGTAGCCTCGAAATCAGCTTCGGTTTCCCCGGGGAAACCAACAATGATGTCTGTTGTTATTGAGATATCAGGAATAGCTTCATAAATCGAATTGATAAGTCCCAGGTAGTTGTCTTTGGAGTATTTTCGGTTCATCGATTTCAGAATTTTGTCTGAACCTGACTGGACGGGTAGGTGGATATATGGCATAAGGTTTTTGCCTGTAGCTAAGACATCGACAAGTTCCTGAGAAAAATCCTTGGGGTGGCTCGTGGTGAACCTAACGCGTTTGATATCCATCTGGCTCAGTTTCTTGAGCAAATTGGGAAATGTGCAGTCTATATCCGGAAGGTCGAGGCCATAAGAATTGACATTTTGGCCTAGCAAAGTTACTTCTTGATAGCCCTCTTCGATCAGTTCTTGAACCTCTTTGATTATCTGTTCCTGTTTTCTAGAGCGTTCTTTTCCTCTTGTATAGGGAACTATGCAATATGTGCAGAATTCGTCGCAACCATACATGATGTTTACCCAAGCTTTATAACGATTCATGCGGACACTTGGAACATTTTCGACAATCTTGCCTTCTTCGGAAAACACTTCAATCACACGTTGTTTGTCGACAATTTTCTTATAAAGATATTCTAGCAATTGATGTAGGTTATGGGTTCCAAAGACGATGTCTACCTGCGGATAAGTTTTCAGTATTTTCTCCACTGTTGCTTCCTCTTGGGACATGCATCCTCCCAGAGCAATGATCAATCCAGGTTTGATTTTCTTGAATTTTTTCAGTCTGCCAATTTCACCATAGACTTTGTTTTCAGCGCTTTCTCTCACAGCACAAGTGTTCACTATAATCAGATCTGCATTTTCTATTTCTTCTGTCGGATTAAATCCAACCATTTCCAGAAGGCCTCTTATTTTCTCGGAATCTGCTTCATTTGCCTGACAGCCATGGGTTTGAATTAGATAGTTTAGCTGTTTTCCCAAACCAAAAAAACGTTCATCAATCTCGAAGTTTTCAATGACAACTTCTCTTGGCGAACGTTTTCTAGCAGCTATGATTGTGGGTTTGTTGATGGATGTTTTCATGACGTTCCTCAGGTTATTCTATTTGCGATAAATCCGTTCGATTTTTTTCTGATCAAGATCAAGGAACAAGGCGTTAAACTGAAGCGGGCCATCTTTTTCGGGATTGGTTCTTTCGGAGACGCCTGTAATAAACTTGCGGATTCCTTGTTTGATTTCTCCACCGATGATACTGAATCTGACACCTGTCATACCGACATCAGAGATGTAGAGCATTCCTTTTGGAAATACAGTTTCGTCAGCCGTAGCAACATGAGTATGTGTGCCAATCAAGGCATCAATCCTGCCATCCAGATAATTGGCCAATGCGTATTTCTCGCTGGTGGCTTCGGCATGAAAATCGACAAGATAGTAATCGGATTTGACTGTTGCCAAAATCTCATCAATTTTTGTGAACGGGTTGTCGATTACATCACGCATGAAGACTCTGCCAAGCAAATTGATGATGGTCAAAGTCTTGTCGTTAAACTTGCAGGTGACATATCCTTTTCCCAAAGTTCCTGGACCGTAATTGGCTGGACGTATGACATATTCAAGATCTAAAACCTCTTTTGCATCTTTGCGGGAAAATGCATGGTTTCCGAGCGTAAACACGTTCACGCCCCTAGCCATGTAATCCTTGTAGATTGCTTCCGTAAGACCATTTCCATTGGCGATATTCTCGCCGTTTACGATAATGAACTGCGGTTTGTATTCCTGCTTGACAGTCTGAAAAAAACTATCAAACGCTTCTCTGCCCCGTTCCATGTAAATGTCTCCAACAAACAGTATTCTCATAATTTTTTATCCTTAATAGGATAGCCTTCCTGGCTGGGAAGGCTATCATTTTTATTTGGCAATATCTTGAGCTCTAGTTTCCCTGATTACGGTTATTTTTATCGTTCCTGGATAACTGAGTTTCGCTTCGATTTGCTGTCTGATTTCTCTTGCGACAACAAATGCCTTTGCATCGTCGATTTCATTTGGCTTGACGATTACGCGGATCTCGCGTCCGGCTTGGATTGCATATGCCTGTTCGACACCCTGAACTGAAAGTGAAATTTCCTCAAGTTGCGTCAAACGATTAATGTAGTTTTCTAGCGATTCGCTTCTTGCGCCAGGTCTGGCTGCGGAAAGCGCATCTGCGGCGGCTACCAGCACGCCGATGATTGTAGTCGACTCCGTATCTCCGTGATGACTGGAGATGGCATCGATGACAGCTTTGTTTTCATGGTATTTATTGGCTAGCATGATGCCGATATCGACATGTGAACCTTCCATTTCATGATCAACTGCTTTACCGATGTCATGTAATAGTCCGGCACGCTTGGCGATAATTTCATTCTCGCCGAGTTCAACAGCCATCTTACCAGCAAGAAAAGCGGTTTCGATTGAATGTTGTAAGGCGTTTTGGCCATAAGACGTTCTGAAGTGAAGTCTTCCAATCAACTTTACCAAATCAGGATGAACGCGGCCGACTCCGGTCTCAAATACGGCTTTATCTCCGATGTCTCTGATAAATTGATCTACTTCTACTCGTGTTTTTTCAACGATTTCTTCGATTCTTGCAGGATGAATTCTTCCATCTAGGATTAATGTTTCAACGGCTTTTTTTGCTATTTCTCTTCTGATGGGATCAAATCCTGAAAGCACTACTGCTTCAGGGGTGTCGTCAATGATCAAATCGACCCCGGTAAGCGCTTCGATCGTGCGGATGTTTCTACCTTCACGTCCGATAATTCTGCCTTTCATCTCATCATTTGGCAAGGTGACGACTGACACTGTCGATTCCACAGTTACGTCTTGAGCGTATTTTTGAATCGCTTGGGAGATGATCTCTTTTGCGAATTTCTGCGCATCAAGTTTGGCTCTTTCTTCTTCTTCGTGTAGATAGCGGCCGATTTCGACTGCCATGTCACTTTCAACACGGGTCATGATTACGTCTTTGGCTTGTTGTTCTGTAAAATTGGCTATTTCAAGCAATTTTGTGTTTTGTTCTTGGATAATGCTTTCCAATTTGCTGTTTTTATCCTCAAGAGCGTTTTTCTTTTCATCAAGCACTTCTTCTTTACGATCTAAATTAAGTTCACGCTTGTCCAAATTGGCCGAACGTCGTTCGATCAATTCTTCACGTTGGTTGACCTTGTTTTCCAGGTCAGAAACCATCGTTTTCTTTTCTTTAATTATTTTATCGTTCTCTAAATTCAGATTGTAAATTTCCTGTTTTGCTTCTAAGAGTTTTTCTTTTTTACTTTTTTCCGCTTGAGAATTTGCTTCATCAATGATGTTTTGAGCTTTGTTTCTTGCTGTTTGGAATCCTTTTTCTACGACCGATACTCGAATAAGGAAACCAACTATACCACCGATACCTAAGCCTAGCAAACTGGAAATAATAATTTCAGGCCACATATTATTACCTCCATGTTCTTAAGTTGTGTTATATAAGAGTACGGTTCCAGGTGGTAGCCTTGATCCGTACAGCGAATATATATAATTATTACTAGTCTATTATATAATAATTTAGTCTGATAGTCAAAAATTATTTATTAAAAACCGGTATTACTTTATCTTGCGTTTTCAAAAAAAAGAAAACTCATTGAGTTTTCCTATCTTATATTTAATTTGACGCGGACAAGATCAGTGATTTCTTTGAAGATATCAGGATTATTTTCGAGAAATAGCTTCGCATTTTCTCTGCCTTGACCAATTTTTTGATCTTTATAGGCAAACCAAGAACCGCTTTTCTTGATGATTTCATTCTCAGCTGCCAAATCCACAACTTCTCCGACTTTGGAGATGCCTTTGCCAAACATGATATCGATGACGCATGTCCTGAAAGGAGCTGCCACTTTGTTTTTGACAACCTTGACTTTGGCTTGATTTCCGATAAAATCAGTACCTTCCTTGATTTGTTCACCACGACGTATTTCCAAACGGATCGAAGCATAGAATTTCAAAGCCCTGCCACCCGGAGTTGTTTCGGGATTGCCAAACATAACCCCTACTTTTTCTCTGATTTGATTGATAAAGATTGCTATACATTGAGATTTTGAAAGCACTCCTGACAATTTGCGCATTGCCTGACTCATCAAACGAGCCTGTAAACCAACGTGGGAATCGCCCATTTCTCCCCTTATTTCCGCTTCGGGAACTAGTGCTGCCACCGAGTCGATTACAACAATGTCAACTGCACCGCTTCTGATCAGCGCTTCAGTTATTTCCAATCCCTGCTCACCGGTATCGGGTTGAGACAGGATGAGCGAATCGATATCGACGCCTAACGCTTTTGCGTAGCCAGCGTCAAGTGCGTGCTCGGCATCGATGAAAGCAGCATAGCCTCCCCGTTTTTGCACCTCTGCTATTGCGTGCAGGGCAAAAGTGGTTTTCCCGGTAGATTCTGGTCCGTATATCTCAATGATTCTTCCTCTGGGGTAGCCGCCAACACCAAGACAAGCGTCAAGTGCTATCGATCCAGAAGAGATAGATTCCACATTCATATTGAAGGTAGATTCTCCGAGAATCATTACGGCTCCTTTACCGTATTCCTTCTCGATTTCTTTTAAAGCGATGTCCAAACTTTTTCTTCTTTTTTCGTCTGCCATATGGGCCTCCTATGTTTATCGAGCAAAGTCAAATATTATAATACGTTCATCAACTCGTTATGCTTTATATTGATTCTAGGATGATATTCTTATTTTTTAAAAAATAATCAATTCCAGAGATGACCGTGAGCAAAAGTGATAATCCCATCAATGCCCAACCTATATAATTGATCCAGGCCAAGTCGATAGGCATCAGAAACAGATACCAGAGAATGGCTGCCATCGTAGTGGCGGTTTTATACTTCCCAAGATTTGAAGCGGCGATGATTTTGCCTTCGCCAACTGCGACAAGCCTAATCGAAGTAACAATCAGTTCCCTAGCTAAAATTATGATTGGGAACCAAAATGGCATCCACATGTTTGGCGCAATCAAATAATTGTCAGCCAGTATCAGAAGAGAGCTCATGACAAGCAGCTTGTCTGCGAGTGGATCCATAAATTTGCCAAAAGTTGTTACAATATTTCTTTTTCTGGCGATCTTGCCATCATAGTAATCAGTCAAAGAAGCAACAAAAAACACAATGCCCATTAACCAGTAGGTAGCTTGTCCAAGAGAATTTATCAGCAAATACAGGACGATCATGACCGGAATCAGAATCATTCTGATCATGGTAAGTTTGTTGGGAAAATTCATAGTGCACCTCATATTCAATGAAATGTTATTTCTGTTATATTATACCACACTTCGACATATCGTTAAAGAGAAAACCGTGTTTCTGAATGAAAAAAAGCAATCTAAGGATTGCTTTTATTTACTTGTTATTCATCTTGAGGAACAATCACGTTGTGAAACACTTCCTGAACATCATCAAGCTCGTCAGTCATGGCGAGGAAACGTTCAAGTTTGTGCCAATCTTCATCTGATAAAGTAATCATTTCGTTAGGAATATAAGTGACTTTGTCCTCCAGAAAATTGAGTTCTTTCTCCGTGGCAACAAGCGCATCTTTCATGTTGTCAAGATCAGTCGGACTGCCGGTGATTGTTACGATGCCATCATCTTCTTCGATGTCGTGAATGTCGATTCCAGCATTCATCATGACTTCCAAGGCTTCTTCTTCATTAATGCCTTCAACACTAATCAGTGCCGAGTACTGGTATAGATAGTTCACACTGCCAGCAACTCCCAGTTTGCTTCCGGTTTTGGTGAAGCAACTTCTGACTTCGCCGAAGGTACGGTTGACATTGTCGGTCAGGCATTCAACAATCAGTGTCGAACCACCTGGACCAAACCCTTCGTATCTGACCGGTGAATAATCTTCTCCGGATCCACCCTTGGATTTTTCGATGTTGCGTTTGATTACATCTCCTGGAACTTGATTTTGTTTGGCTCTTTCAATGCATCTTTTTAATGAAAGGTTACTATCAGGATCAGGACCGCCTGTTTTTGCTGCCATATATATTTCTTTTCCAAATTTTGAATACAACTTGCTCTTCATCATGCTAGTTTTTTCCATTGCTGCTTTTCTTACTTCATGGGCTCTACCCATAGTTTCACCACCAATTAAGATTTGATTTTTCTTGTGTTTTCGGGACCAAGTTCAACACGTCCCGCTTTGTATAGCGAGCCTAATGCTCTTTTGAACGCTGATTTGCTCATTTTGAAAGCAGCCTGGATTTCTACAGGATTGCTTTTGTCTGTGAAACGCATGAGGCCTTCATGACTGTCTAGATAATCGAGGATGATGTCTGCATCTGATTTGATCATCGTTTCTTTTTGTTCAATCAGCGAGCCGACATATTCCAATGATTCGTTTTGTTTGAGAATCCTTGGATGGACTTCTTCCCCCAGCCGGTATTTTCTTCTGGTATTGTTGACATGGATGAAGATTTCATCGCCATTTGGCGTAAAACAGATAAGTCCGTCATCCAAAAGGTATTGTACATAAGCCTGATATGACTTTCCGCTTTCTAGTAATACTTTATCCAGAAAATAGGAACCGATCTGTTTTCTACCCACAAATTTGGCAAAAAGCGTCCCTTTCTTTTCTCTAAGTTGCACGAAAATCATGTCTTGAGGCTTGGGCCATTCATCAAGATTGAACGGCAAATCGTCTTTTGATAACAACAAATCCTTGATCAGGTTGTTATCCAGAAAAACTCCGAACTCGAAATTGACACTGACAACTTGTAAGAATGCTGCCTCTTCCATCGCGATATAAGGAATTCTTGTCGATGCGGTTGTTCTTCCGCGATTGTCGACATAGAGAAATACTTCTAAAGTATCACCAGGTTCATAGGCTTTCAAAGCTTCTTTTTTATGCAAAAATACTTCTTCTTTGCCATCTGTCAAAATATAACTAATGTCCGTCTCCCGCATTACGGTGAGCAGATTAAATCTTCCAATTTCCATCATTTGCCTCTTTATCTTTCCCCAAGGGTATAAGTATCAACAAAAAAGTGAAGTGGATTTCCCTCAACCTTTGTCCAAAGCGATTCATATATGCAAACGCGCTATTTATTTGGCGTCCGGAAATGCCGGTATTTATCGTCGAGGCATAAAGCATCCGATATTATGTTCCCTTCTTTTTGTCTTGATTGTCGACTGAATACATTATACCAAATCCTTGTGCGAATGTCTACTTTGGCATTCAATAAAAAGCATGGACTGTTGTCCATGCAAAAGATTATTTATTTCTTGCTTTATTTTCAGCTTCCGCAAGCATCGCTGAATTGTATCCGAATCTTCTCACATAATCACGAAGCGATCTTGTTTCATAACTCCACCCTTTTTCAAAAGCGGGTATTACATAGTTTTTTACCAGATCGGTCAAGGTTCTTGACTCATAGGCTTGAATGACAAACACAAATGAGTATTGATGATTAATGACAACAAACTGGTTATTTATTCCTGCCATGCGGTAATCTCCGAAATCATTCATTCTGAACAAATATCCATATCCAAGGCTGTCAGGGAAATATGTCAGATGGCTGGTGTCGATTTGTTTAGAGGTGGCTTTTTGAACATAAGCTTCAGAAACAATTTGTTGATTGCGCCAATTGCCTCTATTCAAAAGTAAAAGTCCAAATTTAGCCAGACTTAATGCATCCAGTCGTAAGCCTGTGGCTCCCATAGTATAGCCGGAAACTTCAGGCCAATCCGGTTTCTTGATGCCAAGATGTGAAAACAGGTTTTGTTCAAGATAATCATTTAAAGTCATGCCGGTAACTTTTGAAACGATTGCCGAAAGCATGAAAACAGAAAAATTGCTGTAATCGAAAAGTGTTCCGGGCTTTCTTGAAAGCGGGACATGAAAGAAAACTTGGAAAACATCATCATCAGGTCGCAGTTCTTTGAACACGTCTCTTTCCTGGCCATGACTCATAGTCAGAAGATTCTCGATTGTTAGGAGCTCGTAACCGGGCAAAGGATCGGAGACGGAATCAGAAAAATAAGGATAGACCAAATCGGATACTTTAAGTAAGCCTTTGTCTTGGCAAATGCCGATTGCAATACTTGTAAACGACTTTGAAACCGAATAGATATTCTCCATTGTTCCCGGTCCATAGCCTTCTTGATATGCTTCGAATACTTTGCTACCATCATGTACAAGAAGCATCTGGTGAATATTCAATTTCTGTTCATCGATATAATCAAACATATCGATGAGACGGTTTTTATCGATATTCGCTTCTTTGCATGATGATTTCTCAAAATCGTCTCGCGGAAAGATCATAATATTTCCTCCTATTATATATATGTGGCAGTTCATTGTACAGCCATGACTACACCATTTTACAGAATCTTGATGCGCTTTTCAATAAGGTAAGAAAAAAAGGCAGACTTTTCGTCCTAGCCTTTCTTGACAATTTTATTCAGATACCTATCTTCCTCGCTGAAGATGCATCCACAGTATTTTTGCATATAGAGTGGTAGTTCTCTAGCTTTTTTTTGACCTTCGCGAAAATATGGTCGAAAATCGACATAATGAAATGCGATTTTTTCTTCTTGGCTGATCTGTCTGGCAGAGGCTAAAAGTCTTTCATGTTTTTGGTATGGACTGATGAAAAGCGTGGAACCAAACGCATCAAAGCCCTCTTCTCGCGCTTTAATTGCTGTCTTTCTGAGCCGTTCCTCATAACAAAAGTCACAGCGGTTCTCCAGATTGGAAATGACATTTTCGGTGAACATTTTGAGACCGTAGAAGTCATCTATGATCAATTGAAGACTAATTGTTTGGGCATAGCCCTTCAAAGCATCAAGCCTGTTTCTGTATTCGGTATACGGATGGATGTTTGGATTATACCAAAAACCAGTCACATCAATCTCGTTTTTTCTAAGAGTTTCAATAGCCATAACGCTACAGGGAGCGCAACAAATGTGCAAAAGTAATTTCATTTAAATGCCTCCTAAAGCATCATCAGTCTGTCGATTGCGGGCTTAAAGTTAAGGTTTGCGGCAATTTCAAGATAGTTTTTTGCTTTGTTTTTATTTTCAGGAATGTTAAATTCGTTATTAAGGAAAAGTAGTCCAAGTTCATAGTATGCCTCTGGATCTTTGACTTCGAGACTTGCTTTTTCCAACCATTTCAAAGCTTGTGCGAATTCGCTATTCTTAAGAATATGGAACATTTTTGTCATGGATTTGCCATAGCCCAGTTCTGCAGATGATTCATACCAATAACGACTTGTCCTATCTGATTGAATGACACCAAGTCCTTTTTCATAGATTACGCCAAGAAAATAGCAACTATAGGCAGCGTTTCCAATCGCCTTTTGATTAAAATTCACGTAATCGATGAATAGTTTTCTGGCTTTTTGAAACTGCTTTGCAGCTTTACCTTTATTTTTTTGAGCCAATCCGCTCTCATAAAGCATGACACCGTATTTATATGTGGATGCGGTCAATCCTTGAGCAATCGCTTTTTGATAGTGTTTTTCAGCCAAAGCGAGATTTTTTTCGCAGCCAATCCCTTTTTCTCGGAAAATACCCATCCAATATGAAGCTCCAACGCTTCCTTTTTTTAAAGCATTTTCCATATATTGAAAGGCAAGTTCATTGCTAGCGTTCAGTATTTCATTCTTGTAATGCAATAAACCGAGGTTAACAAGTGCCTCTGGTGCATTTTGTTTGGCAGCTTCGTAATACCATTTCTTTGCTTGTTCAGAATCAACTTTAGTCTGAATCCCAATTTTATACATCTCGCCAAGCTTTGTCATTGCTTTTTCATAGCCTCTGTCAGCGGCGGTTGTTAATTCTTGAAGCGCACTTTCCCCGTTTACTTTCATTCCGTAACCAAAGAGATGACAGACACCTAATCCATAATAACCAATGGTATTATCTTGTTTTACAAGGGCTTGAAGATACTCTGCGGCTTTATCTTGGTTTTTTTTCGTTACTGAACTGCCTTCGAGATAGTCGATTGCTACTTTTTCCAGAGCCGGAATATCGTTCTGCTTTGCTTTCAGTTCCAGATAATAGAATATCATTTCATCCAAAAATGCTTGAGATCGTTTTTTAAAGAATGGATGAGGATCAGAATAGATAATAATAATTTTGTTGATAGCATCGATCATTCCGGACTGTGCGGCTTTATCTAACCAGTGCAAGGCAGTTTCAGGATTGCTCTTACCTTTTGGACTATTTAGATGCAGTAAGCCAAGTTGATACATTCCGACAGTGTTGTTCTTATCAGCAGACATCTGATAATAATCCCATGTCTTCCTCTCGTCTTTTGCGCAACCAATTCCTTTTTGGTAAAAATATGCCAGTTGGTTGAAAGCATCCGTATCTTGTAGTTTGGTTCCGTCTAAAGTGTACTTGAAGGCTTTCTTCTTGCTTTTATGCATGCCTTTGCCCTCAAGCGACATATTTGCGAGCAACAAATACGCTTTTGAGTACCCAGACAGAAGGGCTTTCTGTAAATATTCCACGGCTTTTTTGAATTCATCTTTGACAAGAAAGTATTTTCCGACATTGAAAAGTCCGATTGGATTACCACTGTCGGCTGCTTGTTTGTAATATGTATAGGCTAGCTCGATGTTCTTCGCTGTTTCTTTCCCATAAAAAAACTTGTCGCCAAGATCATTCAGTGCTTTTGGGCTCAGGTTTTCACTCATTCAAATACCCCCTCAAACCCAGAAGTTCCGTTTTAGCTTCCATCATACCGGATAAATAGGCTTTTTCGTACCATGATGCAGCTTTTGTATATGATGAGGTTGTTCCACTGCCTTGTTCATATTTTTTTCCTAATAAATACATAGCTGCAACGTCATTAAGAGTGGCAGCTTTCTGGATATAATCAAAAGATTTTTCAAGAGATTTGGCAATTCCTTTTCCGGTTTCATAGGCTTCAGCCAAAAAATGATAGGCTTCAACCTCGCCTTCATGCGCGGCGATTTCCAGATAGATAATTCCTGCTTCAGGATTCTCTGATTGAAAATATTCTTTTCCAGCAGTTAGCAACGAAGCGGTTGTACGGATATCCGTTCCGCTTTTTGTCCCAAGCAAGCGGAAATGGTTCATGGCATCGACCGAACCTCTGGCAAGTGCCTTGTTCAACCATGAATAAGCTGACTCAAGGCTTTTTTTGATACCTTCTCCACGAAAATAGGCCATGCCGATTTTATACATTGCGTAAGGATTGTCTCTTTTTGCCAGTTCGACATATAACTCCAATGCCTTGGGAAGATCTTTGGAAACAACGATGCCTTCTTCATTAAATCTGGCTTGCATTTGCATGCCTTCCTGACTACCTTGATGCGAAGAGGCAACATAATATTCATACGCTTGTTTCAAATCTGTGTCGGTTCCTTTGCCTTCTTCGTAACATTTGCCAACCATGTAGATTGCTTGCGGATACAGTTCGATTGCGGCCTTGGAAAAAAGCGAGAAAGCCAACTCCTCGTTCTTTTTCGTACCATTGCCGAAATAATACAGCATTCCCAAGTAATACATTGCTTCCTTGCTGTTTTTTGCAGCACATTTCTTCAGAAGCGGGAATGCCTCCAGGTAATGTCTTACCTCGTATTCCTTGATTGCTGATTTAAGGATGATTTCAAAATTCATGGTTAATCCTCCGCATAAGGATATTATATCATAGCTTCTCCCAATTGTGTAGGAATGCCTGCAAAACTTCGAGTCTGGACATGGCGCTTTTTAAACCACCGGATTGGTTTCTTTCAAGCCAGATATTTTTATACCCTGTTTTGATGGTTTCTGTGAGTTTTATTAGTCTTTCAAGTTGGTTTTTTTGTCTGTTGATCATCAAGTTCATAGACATACACAAATCGATAAGATTGACTGTTTGAATGATTTCTCTGGCTTCAAGCAAGGATTCATTTTCCAGACCTGATTTTGTCATTTCCAGCAGAGCATATATTTTATCAGCGGCTTCCAGACTGATCGGATATTGGCTCAAGGCACTTTTCCAGATTTGAAATTTAAAAGGCAACGGATGATTTGGGTCAGGGTCTGAAAACATCCAGCTGGAAAAAATCATGGTTGAATTTGACACATAAACGTCCTCAAGTTGATAATATCCGGCCAAATCGACGATTCGTTTTGCCAGCTTAGATGGGACTTTTGCAAATATTTGTTCATCCATCCAAGAAACGACATTTGTAAAATCCCCAGATTTTGTCCATGTTTCTTTTGCTGCGTAAACGATTCCCGGATACGAGAAGATAATTGATTGAGGATGTCCGAAATCGCCCCAGTCAGTCATCAAAACTCCAAGACCCCGAAAAGTGTTTGCTGCGAGTACGGAATTGTCAGTAGTTTTAATCATATCTGACAACCTGGAAGCGAAACTGTTCCAAGATGACGTTCCCGGTGCTAACAGGAAAGGAATTTTGTTGTCATGATACGCCTTTGCTGGCGTGTCAAAATCGTGAGATGCGTCATACCCCCAGTCGATGACAACGACATCTTTCGGGAAATCAGGCAGCAACTCCATGTGATTTGCCAAAACATCGCCCCAAATCATCGGAGTTTTATCTATATCACGGACAGTTTGGAAATGCTTTTCCATATATTCAAGATAGACATTTCCGACTCCCTTTTTGTCTGTTGCAACTTTGCTTTTTCCAAGCGACAGTTCGAAAGGCTCATCTCCGTTCAAATTGAAGAATTCTGATGATGAACCATCAGCCATATCCAAAATGATTTTTTTGACAAGTTTTATGCTTTCTTCTTCAAGTGGATTCAACGTCGAAGCTGGGAAAGGATAGCCATGATTAATATAGCCGCTCTCGCATTCAGCCAAATGATGAAACCTGTCAAGCTGAAGCCACTTTGTCATGTGCCCGAAAGTATTGACATTGGGAACTAGTTCGATTGCCCTCATCAAACAATATGCTTCAAATTCTTTCAATTCCACCTTGGTAATTGGAGTTTCATACGGTAGATCGGGAAAAGATGGCAGAAAGATTGGAAATCCTTCGACGTAAAGTTCTAGATGATTCATTTTGACAAGCATCATCAAGTCGGCAATTTGCTTCAAAGTAGTCATCGTTGGTATTTTGTCTCTGCTTATGTCAAGCAACAATCCCCTTATTTTTAGATCGGGATAGTCAGTGACTGAGCCAATCGGTATTCTGTCGTTGTCAACCATTTGTTTCAGAGTCATCAAGGCGTGAACACAGCCGGCATACTCCCGGTAACGGATCATGATTCTGCTTTCTTCTATTTCAAGGATGTACCCTTCTTCTGGAACTGATCTGTCATTTACAAAAATGCAATCAGCTGTTTCAAGTAGCGATTCTCTCCAAGGAAAAACATCGTCAAGGATTCCCTTGATAATTGATAGTTGTTTTGGAACATATACCGCCATGATTGGAGGTAGAATAAAACTTTTTTTGTTGGTGGAGCAGTGTTTAACTGAGGGGATAATTGTCATTCTTCAATCTCCAATCATAACCAATGATTCATCACTAAACGAATACAGATAGGTCTCTACGGGAATTTGAGTCAGTGTTTCGATATAACGCTTGTACCCGATGAGTTGATGCCTATAGTCTTCTGAAGTGATGTCTTTCAACTTATAGTCAATGATGAAAATAATGTTTTTTGATACTATCAACAGGTCAATGACCCCC
>Ga0268276_1001036_pt1 | contig 29402 bp, 27 predicted proteins | sample saktaG_4_FD_190145 | JGI IMG/M metagenome (GOLD analysis project Ga0268276, IMG submission 190145) | Saline water microbial communities from Sakinaw Lake, British Columbia, Canada - sak_2010_1_5_45m | ecosystem: Environmental > Aquatic > Non-marine Saline and Alkaline > Saline ...
AAGCGACAGGGAATGAGATGGTCCCGTGAAGGTGCCAATAATCTTCTTGTCTTGCGAGCCCAATATCTCAATGCTCAATCTCAACATCTCAGACTATGCCCTTCCCCCCACTAAAAAGGATGCAACCCTTAAATCTCCACATCTTGCATTTCAGTCGATTTCTCTCTAAGTTTACTTTGGTACCACCCTAATCGAAAACGAATACTTCAATATATTTTGGAGGAAAGACAATGGCTGTAAAAGTTGGAATTAATGGCTTTGGCCGTATCGGCAGACAGATTGTGAATGTCATGGCTGATAAGGGCATTCTTGGCAAAACAATTGATGTCGTTGCCGTCGTGGATGTGAGCACCAACGCGAAATATTTTGCGTACCAGTTAAAATATGATTCCATTCACGGGCATTTTCGGGGCACGCTGAACAGCGAAAAGAGCAACCCTGCGCTCGAAATGGATGATATCCTTGTCGTCAACGGCCACAAGGTGAAATGCGTGCTGGCTCAAAAAGACCCGGCGCAATTGCCATGGAAAGAGCTCGGTGTCGATATTGTGATTGAATCGACCGGATTGTTCACCGATTCCGAAAAGGCAAAAGGACACCTAGCTGCCGGCGCAAAGAAAGTCCTCATTTCAGCCCCTGCAAAGGGCGAAGTGAAAACCATCGTGATGGGTGTGAATGACAGCGAATACGACCCCGCAAAGCATCATATCATTTCCAATGCATCGTGCACAACAAATTGCCTCGCTCCGGTTGTCCATGTCCTTCTGAAAGAAGGCATCGGTATTGAAACCGGCTTGATGACAACGATCCACTCCATCACCGCCACGCAAAAGACCGTGGATGGCCCGTCAAAGAAAGACTGGAGAGGCGGGCGTGCCGCATCTATTAACATTATCCCCTCAACGACAGGTGCAGCAAAAGCTGTCGGTGAAGTCCTTCCGGCAACTAAGGGGAAGCTGACCGGCATGTCGTTCCGTGTCCCGACAACAGACGTTTCTGTTGTTGATTTGACATTCCGTTCCGTGCGCGACACCTCTATTGAAGAAATCGATGGATTGATGAAGAAGGCATCGGAGACCTATATGAAGGGAATTCTTGGATATTGCAAGGAAGAGGTCGTCTCCACCGACTTTATTCATGATGACCGTTCGTCTATCTATGATTCTCTTGCAACGGTACAGAATAACCTTAAGGGTGAAAAACGGTTCTTCAAAGTTGTATCGTGGTACGATAACGAGTGGGGCTATTCAGTCCGCACTGTTGATCTTACATCTCTCATCGCATCGAAACTGTAGGATTTATTGGATTGTTATTCTGAGAGAGGGCATCAACAGAAATACACGAAACTCAGAATGACGGTTTGTTTGATATTCCATCGGGCTGACGACAGAGAGTGTCGAAGCCCGTTTTTTATATAGACATCTCATGAGGAATTTCCATTTCTCTTTCCGGAGGGAACGATGAATAAGAAGACAGTAGCTGATATTGATTTCAAAGGGAAGCGCGTTATCATGCGCGTCGACTTCAATGTGCCGCTCAAGAATGGCGTTATTCAGGACGATATCCGCATTCGCTCTGCATTGCCCACCATCAATTATGTTCTGGAGCACAAACCGAAGTACCTTGTCTTGATGTCTCATCTCGGCGATCCGAAAAAGGATACGCAGAAGGCAAAAGAAAAAGCGGAAAAAGACGGCAAGCCGTTCGATGAAGCGAAGTACATCGAAGGCAAGCATAAAATGAAACCGATCGTGGAGCACCTCTCCAAACTGCTGAACAAACCCGTGAAACTTGCACCTGCGGCCATAGGTGCCGATACCAAAGCCATGGTTGATGGATTGAAGGACGGGGAAATTCTGATGCTGGAAAATACCCGGTTCCACAAGCAGGAAACTTCAAAAGACGCTGCCGATCGCGAGCAAATGGCCAAAGAGCTTGCCTCGTACGGCGACATCTATGTCAATGATGCATTCGGTACTGCGCATCGGCCTCATGCATCGACAGAAACCATCGCACATTACCTGCCTGCGGTTGCTGGATTTTTGATGGAGAAAGAACTTGCCTATCTTGGCAAGGCGGTAGAAAATCCGGCAAAACCGTATGTCGCAATCATCGGCGGTGCGAAAATCTCCGGCAAGATCGATGTCATCCAAAATCTCATGGGAAAAGTGGATGCTTTGCTCATTGGTGGAGGCATGATGTTCACTTTCTACAAAGCGCAGGGAATGGAAATCGGAAAATCGTTGTTAGAACAAGATAAGGTCGAACTAGCGAAAAAAATATTAGATGAAGCGAAGGCAAAGAATGTACGGCTGCTCCTGCCGGTCGATTGTGTCGTCTCTGATAAGTTTGAGAATACGGCCGCGACAAAGACCGTGAACATCAATGCAATACCCTCCGATTGGATGGGAATGGATATCGGTCCTGAGACAATTAAGGTGTTTGTCCGGGAAATTGTGAAGGCCAAGACGGTGGTCTGGAATGGTCCGATGGGTGTATTCGAGATGGCAAACTTCGCAAAAGGGACCACAGCCGTTGCCCAGGCAATGGCGGATGCCACGAAAAGCGGTGCCATCACGGTTGTTGGCGGCGGTGATTCTGCTTCGGCGATTGCTCAAGCCGGACTGGATAAGGCTGTTTCGCATGTTTCCACGGGGGGCGGAGCTTCGCTCGAATTTTTAGAAGGAAAGGTGCTTCCCGGAGTAGCGGCGTTGAATGACAAGTAAGAACACATTGATTTCATGATTAAGAGATCGGCGATTTGGTGATGTGAAAATATGGATTCTGAAGAATTAAAGGCACGGACGAAGAGACTGGCTGGAAATGTTATTCGTTTTGTTGATACACTGCCAAAGAGTGACTCAACGTCAGTCATCAGTCGGCAAATAATTCGATCGGTGACCTCTGTTACCGCAAACTATCGCGCTGCATGTCGTGCACGTTCAAAAGCAGATTTTACCAACAAGCTGGGGATCGTGGAAGAAGAAGCAGATGAAACACTGTTTTGGCTAGAAATGTTTATCGAAAGTGGAAAAGTCAAAAGAGAGGAAATTGAAAGTTTATATAAAGAGGTTGATGAAATAGTCGCGATTTTCTCGGCATCACACAAGACAGCAAAAACGAATCGTTACAATAAATCACTAAATCACCAAATCATCAAATCATCAAATCTGAGATCGACAATCGACAATGAGTGATAATCAAGGCAATTATTATCGACCCTCCATGTTGGGAGGATTTCAGTTCTTTCCTCCTGTCATCAAAGGATTACTGATCACCAATACTATCGTGTTTGTCCTGATGTGGTTCTTTGGTGCATTTCACATCAATGGGATAAGTTTGTATGCCACCCTCACGATTTATTTTGGGCTGATGCCGCTCGGTCAGGACTTTTATCCGTGGCAGCTCATTACGTATCAGTTCATTCACGCCGATTTCTGGCATCTGTTTTTTAATATGGCATTTGGATTGTGGATGTTCGGAATGGAAGTGGAGCACATGTGGGGATCTAAAAAATTCCTTATCTACTATCTGTCTTGTGGTGTCGCCGCAGGAATAGCCCAGCTCATTCTTTCTCCGATATTTGAACCTGCGCTCGGACCGACGGTCGGAGCCTCCGGGGCGATTTACGGTGTGCTGATTGCCTTCGCAGCGATGTTTCCGGATCGATACATTTTTCTTTACTTCTTAATTCCTGTTAAAGTGAAGTATTTCGTCATGATTCTCATAGTGTTCGGCGTGATGTCCGTTGGCGGGCAGGGGAATATTGCAAATTTAGCCCATCTCGGCGGAGCACTGGCAGGGTATCTCTATCTAGTGTACGACCGCCGCAGACTGAAACAGGGAAGGAGTACGGCATCATTCCAGTCATGGATGACATCCGCACCTTGGAGCCGGCCAAAGAGTACCTCAGGCGACGTGGTGGATGCGAAGGTGTACGATATCCATGATTCAAAGTCCTTTGAAGCAAAGGAACCGCAGAACGATGCACAAAAGCAGATCGACGAGATCCTCGATAAAATCAGCCGCAGCGGGTACCAGAGTTTGACAGAAGAAGAGAAGAAACTCCTCTTTGAGGCAAGCAAAAAAATGAATTAGCTGGCAGAGAAAAGCTCTTTGTCTTGAATGAAGAAAAACAGAATCCTTAACCGGAAACTGGTATTGACATGACTCAACATCATACATATAAAATAGGATTGCGACGCACAACACGGCAGGTGAATGTGGGCGGCGTCAAAGTTGGAGGCGACGCGCCCATTTCTGTTCAGACAATGACGAAAACAAAAACGGAAGATATCGCAGGAACGGTTGCACAAATTACAGCAGCTGCAGAGGCGGGTGTTGACATTGTCCGTGTGACCGTTAATGACAAAGAGGCGGCTGCGGCAATGCCGGAGATCGTCAGGCAGTCTCCAGTACCGATTGTGGCAGATATTCATTTCAATCATATCTTCGCATTGAGGTCTATGGAAGCAGGCGTTGCGAAAGTTCGTCTGAATCCCGGCAATATCGGATCGAAGGATCGAATTCAGGAAGTCCTGACCGCAGCGAAGGAACGTGGCATTCCGATCCGGATCGGCGTCAATTCAGGGTCATTGGAAGAGGATATTCTTCAAAAGCACGGATATCCGACGGCAGAAGCCCTCTACGAGAGCGCCATGCGCCATGTGGGAATATGTGATGAGTATAACTTCAAAGATGTTATTATTTCCGTAAAATCTACAGACGTTAAGCTGATGATTGATGCGTACCGGCTTGTTGCAGAACGAACCGATATTCCACTCCACCTCGGAGTAACAGAAGCCGGACCAACGAGAAGCGGCACGATCAAATCTGCGGTAGGTATCGGCGCATTACTTGCAGAAGGAATTGGCGACACGATCCGGGTCTCCCTGACAGATGATCCTGTCAAAGAAGTTGAAGTAGGAAAAGAGATTCTACGTTCGTTGAATCTCGCTTCGCGAAACATCGAACTCATCGCCTGCCCGACATGCGGGAGGCTTGAAGTTGATCTTTTCAAGATTATGAGTGAACTGGAAGAGAAACTTGCCGGAGTGAAGAAACCGGTGACCATTGCAGTCTTGGGCTGCGTCGTGAACGGACCCGGAGAGGCAAGCGCCGCGGATATCGGCATTGCTGCCGGAAAAGGTGTTGGAATTCTTTACCGCAAAGGCGAGATGATTAAACGTGTAAAAGAACATGAGATTGTTGCGACGATCCTGGAAGAAGTGGAAAAGTTTCAACCGAAGAGTTAGGGGAGGAGAATATCCATGGCGGGATCTGGCGTGATAAAAGTGGTTACAACTGTGGGAAGAGGACTGGCTATCGTCGCCAGAGGGCACACGGTCCGTCTTGTCGCGGTCGCAGCAGCCGTCGGTATCGTAACACTATCGGTTGCCATGGCAGCTGGTATGGTTATGACGATTCGTGCGCTTGGAACGAGTTTCCGGAGAATCCCGGCAACTGATCGAAAGGATATTCCTCAGATCCCTCGATAATTTCGCTCAAAAGCTGAGGTTCTTGAAAGGTCGGACTTTTATACCGGCCTTTTTTAGTTTTGTTGAAGAGTCTAAGTTAAACCTTTCCGTCTGAGTCTCGTCAAACAAGGGAAGCCAAAGATAACTTACTAAGGAGAATATCGAATGAAAAAAATAACAGTTCTGATCACCATGCTTATGTTTGCCTTCAGCACTCTCGCACTGAGTCAGCCGGATGATGCAAAACGCATTCAGAAGTTCATGGGAAAAATGAACCTCACAGATGTGCAGAAGAAGGATGTCGAAAAGATCCACGTTGATGCACTGAAACAGACGATCGCCCAAAAAGCGAAACTTGCCACTGCGCGGGTCGAACTCCAGCAGGTTCTTAAAAGTGATTCACCGGACAAAGCGGCTATCGAGAAAAAAATTAACGAGATGGCCGATCTTGGAGTCCAACTGCACATGATTAAGGTTAATTCGTGGTTTGCAGTGAATAAGCTGCTAACAGCAGATCAGCAAAAAACGTGGAAGATCGTACTCGAAAGAGGTCCTGCACTCCAGCGGCAGAGGATGATGGGGCGGATGAGAGGGGAGCATATGCCTACTCCGCGGCCTGAGAGACCAATGCCGCAATAATTCTAAAAAATCACCGAATTCGTTCTTCACAAGGGCCGATGTCAAGAGTCGGCCCTTTTTTTTCTGGGTATTCCCCGAGCCTCCTTCTTATATCTTCTCCAAGTTTGTAGTATGAATTAATAATAATTTCTGAATCCTTTTCCGGAACCCGGCATCATACCAGTATGTTTATAGAATAAAGGAGAAAAGGTATGCCCGTATATGATTATCGCTGCACCGAGTGCAACAAGACCTACGATGTTTACCATAAAGGCCGCGAAGTTTCGGAAGATATTGTTTGTCCTTCCTGCGGATCATTGCACCATAAGAAGTTAATGTCAGTCCCCATGGTTTCGATGAGTTCCCCATCATCGAGCAGGTACGATGCTCCTGGTTCTTCATGCGAGACTGGCGGATGCTGCGGCGGTGGTTCCTGCGGTCTGAATTAGGCTTTACCACAAAAAACCAGACGATAGGAAGATCATGAAATTCGGTGGAATGAACGGGAAAAAGAACCGGAAATGACTGCATCCCAGATTATGCTGTACGCAGCTGCCGCACTGCTTCTTTTCATCTACGTCAGGCGTTGGATCCAAAAAGTAAGAATGAAAGAATATACTGCATCAGAAGTAGCTGATCGAATTCATGACAGTTCCGTTGTTTTACTAGACGTCCGTTCACTGGAAGAGCGGAACCATAAGCACATTAAGGGATCGTTGCATATTTCGGTAAGTGATCTGGTCGGCAAGCTGAAGACGCTGGAAAAATATCGTCAGAAGGAAATTATCTGCTATTGTCGTTCGGGAAGCAGAAGTTTCATGGCAACGGTCATGCTAACACAGAACGGATTTCAAGCGGCAAACATGAAGGGAGGTATGATTGCATGGAATTCTCTCGACCTGAAATAACAAAGTGGGCTCAACGAGTTCTCCCTGTCATCCTAGGTGCGGCAGGCGGTTATGCATACTATCATTTTATCGGGTGCACAAGCGGCGCATGTCCGATATCCAGCAATCCGTACATCAGCACCGCGTATGGCGGAGTCATCGGTGCATTGTTGATTCCCCGCAGCGCAAAGAGCGGTGCATCAAGCGGAGATAAGCAATGAAGTATGGATTTTCAAAAACCACACTCCTCTCATACGATCAGACGATTGTCAAGGTCACAGAGGAACTGAAGAAGGAGGGCTTCGGTGTTCTCACAACGATCGATGTTCGGGAGACGATGAAGAAGAAGCTCAACGTTGATTTTCCCAAATATGTGATTTTGGGTGCCTGCAATCCTCCATTTGCATATCAGGCATTACAGGCGGAGGAAGAAATCGGATTGCTCCTTCCCTGCAACCTTATTGTGTATGAGAAAGAAGGAATAACCACCGTCGCTGCATTCGATCCGATGGTGATGACATCGGTCGTAGATAATCCTGCGATAGTGCCGGTGGCGCAAGAAATGAAAACACGGCTTGAGCGTGTTATTGAAGCAGTATAAAGCACAAGGAAAGAACAACAAGAAAAAAAACAGAGGAAAAGATCATGGCAGAACAATTAACGAAAGACACATTTCTCAAAAAAGTGTTTAATTACGAGCAGAACAAAGAATGGAAATTTGAAGGGGATGTACCAGCAATCATAGATTTCTGGGCGCCCTGGTGCGGACCATGCAGGATGGTGGGCCCGATCATCGATGAGCTTTCAACGGAGTACGCCGGAAAAGTGGATTTCTATAAAGTGAATGTGGATGATGAACAGGAGCTTGCCGGACTCTTCGGCATTCGCAGTATTCCGTCGATGCTGTTCGTTCCCAAGGAAGGGAAACCAAAGATGTCGGTGGGTGCGCTGCCGAAAGAAGCGCTCGTGGAAGCCATAGGAGCAGAACTCAATGTCCCTGCAATACACTGACAGGAGATCAATACTTTTTGTCTGAGCGAGTGCTCTCCCGATATATCTATCGGTTGGGTACAGAAGTCGCAGGAGAATAAATCAAACACAGAGACGAACGCAACGAGGAGCCCCGTTATCACTAACGGGGTTCTTTGTTTTCAGGACCTTGCACAAATACCTCGTTGTACGGTAAAGTAACTCTGCACAGTATCACGATGGCCAAGACGAATGTGCTTTTCGATCAATCTATGATGCTTTCTTTTGAATAAATCCGGGAGAAGAGACTGAGAAAATTCCGTGAAGACAGTATTTCCCTTTCCAGAGATTATTGGTATATTATCCTCGAGTAGCGTGACCAACCGTTGAGGGACGGGATCGGTCTCTGATTGACAAGTCAAATTTGGACAACTTTTCTCCTTTTACACCAGAAACGAGAGTAAATCCTATGAGCAATATCTTCGATTTAGGCGGTAAAGTCGCAGTGGTGACAGGTGCGAGTACAGGTTTAGGTCAGGGAATGTCTGTTGGATTGGCGGAGGCTGGAGCAGACGTTGTGCTGGTGGACTATGTTCCATCTACAGAAACTGAAACCATGATCAAAAAAATTGGCCGAAAAACTTTACTATTAGAACTCAATCTGATGAAAATGGATTCGATCCCGACACTTGTGGAGAAAACGATCGCCGCCATGGGAAAGATTGATATTCTCGTGAACAATGCGGGTATTATCCGCCGGACTCCGGCAATAGATTTTTCAGAAAAAGATTGGGATGAAGTCATGCTGCTGAATTCCAAGACGGTCTTTTTCCTGGCGCAAGCCTGTGCACGCGACATGATGAAGCGGAAATATGGAAAAATTATCAATGTCGCATCATTACTTGCATTTCAAGGAGGCGTATTTGTGCCATCGTACGCAGCGAGCAAAGGGGCTGTTGCGCAAATAACAAAAGCACTTGCGAACGAATGGGCGCAGCATGGAATTACCAGTAATGCTATAGCACCCGGATATATGGCAACCAATAACACAGCAGCGTTGCGTGAAGATCCTGTCCGCTCAAAATCGATTCTTGACCGAATTCCAGCAGGGAGGTGGGGCACGCCAAAAGATCTCCAGGGAACGGTTGTATTTCTTGCGTCGCCGGCTTCCGATTATGTGAACGGCCACGTGCTTGTGGTTGACGGCGGCTGGATGGCTCGATAATCATTTTGTAGAAAAGGAAGGAAGACCATGGATATGCGATGTTCAACAGACCCGAGAGGGTTCAGGACGATGACGACCGAGGAATTGCGGAAATCATATCTGATCGATACTCTCTTTGCGCCGGATGATGTGCCGATGACATATTCTGATATCGACCGGTCGATTACCGGATCGGCTGTCCCCGTGAAGAAGAGGCTCGGCTTGCTCGCAACAAAGAAGGAAATGGCTGCGGAATATTTCTGCGAACGCCGGGAGGTTGGCGTTATCAATATTGGCGGTCACGGTACAATCACTGTCGATGGCAAAGAATATGCGATGGCGCTCAAAGACGTGCTGTATATCGGACGCGGCGCGAAAGAAATTGTTTTTTCCAGCAAGTCGCACGAATCGCCGGCAAAATTCTATTTTGTGAGTTATCCTGCGCATAAAGAATATCCAACGATACATGCGACTCTTGCGGAAGCTGAGCATGCATATCTGGGAAGTCAGAAGGATGCGAACAAGCGTACGCTGCATCGTATGATCCATGCCAAGGGGATTCAAAGCTGTCAGCTTGTGATGGGTCTAACGGAACTGGAAGAAGGGAGCGTTTGGAATACGATGCCCTCCCATACACATCAGAGGCGTTCCGAAGTGTATATGTATTTTAATATCGCTTCCGATGCACTTGTGGTTCATATGATGGGGCAGCCTGATGAGACGCGGCACATTGTAATCCGCGACGGCCAAGCAGCACTCAATCCCAGCTGGTCCATTCATTCCGGTGTCGGCACAAGGAATTATAGTTTCATTTGGGCGATGGGAGGCGAGAATCAGGTGTTTGACGATATGGACGGTGTGAAGATGGATGATTTACAGTAAGAACATCGAACAACTCAAGGAAAAGAAGACAGCATGCATTCGATACTGAAGGAAATTGGTTTAGCGGGGATCATTCCGGTTATTGCTCTTGAGAAGGCAGAAGATGCCGAACCCTTAGCGCAATCGCTTATCGAAGGCGGATTGCCTTGTGCGGAAGTAACCTTCAGAACCGGAGCAGCGGAAGAATCGATCGAACGGATGGCCAAAGCATACCCGGCCATGCTCCTCGGTGCCGGCACCGTTCTGACTGTTGATCAGGTTAAAATAGCGATGGGGAGCGGAGCAAAATATATTGTTTCTCCCGGCCTCAATCCGAAAGTTGTGGAGTACTGTCTGACAAACAATATTCCCATAACACCGGGGGTTGCAACACCGACAGAAATCGAAGTGGCATTGGGGTTTGGACTGGAAGTTGTGAAATTCTTTCCCGCGGAAGCCAGCGGTGGACTGGATTTTCTTAAAGCAATCAGCGCCCCGTATAGGAATATCAAATTTATTCCTACTGGCGGTATCAATGAGAAAAACCTTCTTTCCTATTTGAGGTTCAATCGCATCCTTGCATGCGGCGGCAGTTGGATGGTCAAATCGGATCTTATCAGCTCTAGAAAATTTGACGAGATCAAACGCCTGACCGCAGCTGCGGTACACCTTATGCTGGGATTTGATCTTCACCATATCGGTATCAATTCGGCGGGAGAGGCTGAAGCCGCGAAGATGGCTGACCAGCTCCATAATATTCTCGGATTGCCGCTGTCGGATGGAAATGATTCTCTTTTTGTGGGGACACAGTTTGAAATCCTTCAAAAGCCCTCTCGTGACGCCCATGGTCGCATCGTCATTGCCACGAATTCTGTCGAGAGGGCAATCGCACACCTTGGGCGGCGACAGATAGGAATACGACCGGGAACAAAGCATGAAAAGGATGGCATACTCCAGACCGTGTATCTTGATCTTGAGGTCGGCGGTTTCGCACTTTGCCTGGTCCAAGCATAATCCTGTAACGATCCCGGGGTTAATGTCACGAACAGAAACGGGTAAAAGTTTTTCACATCTCATATTATGAGGACGATATGAAAAAAGAATTCATCGGAAAAGATTTTTTATTGAGTTCCAAAACTGCATCAGCGCTGTATTACACGTATGCAGAGCACCTTCCTATCATTGACTATCATTGTCATATCTCACCCAAAGAGGTTGCGGAGAACCGCCAGTTTGAAAATATGACGCAGATCTGGCTTGCCGGCGATCATTACAAGTGGCGTGCCATGAGGACGTGTGATGTGAATGAGCGGTTTATCACCGGGAACGCCTCAGATTGGGAAAAATTTGAAATGTGGGCACGAACGGTGCCTAAGACGATCCGTAATCCTTTGTACCACTGGACACATCTCGAATTGAAGCATCCGTTTGGAATTTCGGATACATTACTCAACGAGAAATCAGCGAAGAAAATCTGGAAGAAATGCAACGCCAAATTGGCAACATCGGGCTTTACCACGCAAGGAATAGCAAAACAGATGAATGTCGAGGTCATCTGCACGACCGATGATCCGATTGACTCGCTTGAATATCATGAGGCGTATGCAAGGAAAGGAAATGGATTCACGAAAATGTTCCCTGCGTTTCGTCCGGACAAAGCAATGGCCGTCGAGAATGTAGACGCATTTCTTGCTTATATTCAAAAATTGGAATCGGTCTCGGGAATTGAGATCAAGGATTTTGAATCGTTGATCACAGCAGTGCGGAAACGGCATGACTTTTTTCATTCCCGCGGCTGCCGTGTGTCGGATCATGGCATCGAAACGGCGTACGCTGAAGCCTACACAGAATCCGAGATTCAGAGAATCTTCAAGCGGCTCCGAAAAGGAAGAAGCATTACGCCGGTGGACGTTCTCAAATTCAAATCTGCTATGATGTATGAGTTCGGCGTTATGGATTATGAAAAGGGCTGGGTGCAGCAGCTTCACTTTGGTGCACTCCGGAACAATAATTCCCGTATGATGCGGTCGGTCGGTCCGGATACCGGATTCGATTCGATTGGTGACTTTGAAGTAGCGCGGCCTCTGTCAAGATTCCTCGACAGACTCGACTCTCAAAGTACCTTGGCAAAGACCATCCTCTATAATCTCAACCCGCGCGATAATGAGCTGGTGGCATCAATGATCGGCAATTTCCAGGATGGGAGCATACCGGGGAAGATTCAGTACGGTTCGGGATGGTGGTTCTTGGATCAGCTTGATGGTATGCGCAATCAGATCGAAGCTCTTTCAAATCTGGGAGTCTTGAGTCAGTTCGTGGGAATGCTCACAGATTCCAGAAGTTTTCTTTCGTATCCGCGGCACGAATATTTCCGGCGGCTGCTCTGCAGTATTCTGGGATCGGAGATGGAAAAGGGTCTCATTCCGAACGACGGGAAACTGATCGGTGGAATGGTCGGGGATATTTGCTATCATAATGCGAAGAAATATTTCGGATTCTAGAAAAAAAAGGATTCAGCGATGTCATTGAAAATGAAGAGCGCTCAGGAAACGACATTTGATGTGCTCTCCCTGGGAGAGTGTATGATTCGACTCAGTCCGCCGGGACATCAACGGATCGAACTCACTCCGGTCTTTGAAGCATACGCAGGCGGCGGTGAATATAATGTCACATACGCATTAGCACGATATGGTATGCGGACGAGCTGGATTGGGCGTTTGGTCGATAATCCCCTGGGTCAGTTTATCAAGAACCATGCACGTGCAAGCGGGATGGATGTGAGTGAAGTTCTGTGGGTCCCTTATGACGGTTCAGGAAGAGCAGATCGCATCGGACTGAATTTTACAGAGGTTGGGGTGGGTGTCCGCGCAAGCGTAACGCTGTACGATCGAGGACATACTGCCACTGCACATATGAAACCGGGTGACGTGGACTGGAGGCGCATCTTCAACGAGCGTAGAGTCCGCTGGTTCCACACCGGAGGTATTTTTACCGCATTAAGCGACACCTGCGCCGACGTGGTATTCGAAGCGATGAAAGCTGCACATGAAGCCGGTACGATTGTCGGCTACGATCTCAACTTCCGCAGTAAGCTCTGGTCATCGAAAAAAGCTGTTGAAGTCACAAAAAAACTAGTTCCCTATATAGATGTGCTGATCGGTAATGAGGAAGATTTCCAAAAGGTGCTCGGGTTTGAAGTGGAAGGTACCGATGAAAGCCTTTCTTCACTTCCGGTCGATGCCTATAAGAAGATGGTGAAAAAAGTGGTTGCCGCCTATCCGAATATCCGTGCTGTTGGAACAACATTGCGAGAAGTGGTGAGCGGCCTCGTCAATAACTGGTCAGCTATTATGTATTTTGAAGGGACGTTCTACGAGTCTCGTAAGTATGAAGGTTTGGAAATCGAAGATCGTGTCGGCGGCGGCGATGGATTTTGCAGCGGATTCATCTATGGGTTGCTGCATGACATGAAACCTCAAGAGTGCATCGAAATGGGCGCGGCACATGGCGCACTGCTCCAATCAACAAGGGGAGATAGCAGTATGGTGACCATGGAAGAGATTAAACACGTGATGGGCGGCGGCAGTGCCCGCATTAATCGATGATGCCATTCCTTCATGAATGGGCAATTCCTGTCCATTTATGCTCCGATGTACATCCCCGATCAATTGTTTGACTCTTTCCGGGTTGAAACTGGTTCAATTGCGATTATTGTTGAATATATGATCATGGTATGTACTTGCATTTCTTTGCCCCATGCTGTAAATTGATTCGGAAATCAATCATTTTGAATAAAATGCACAGAAATATGACTGTGCCCAAAGTGTTTCTTGTGCGCGGTGAGGGGGATCGTTAATTCTGTAAAGATGCCTGCCATGACAAATGACACGTGTACAAACCGGACACGAGTATCGTTGTGATTCTAATATTTTCATCAAATAGAGGTTGGTATGTTTTCGTCTAAACTTTTTTGGAGAGTAACATTTAACTTCGCCCTTCTCCTTATCATCCTGTCGATTACAACAGTGCTTACTCTGAGTATTTTAACACAAATTCAGAAGAGCTATACTCAGGCTTCCATCGATGTGACGACGACAGCGAATCTGGCTGGTCTGAGAGAACTCTTGGTGGATATTCAAGCTGCGGCTGATGATTATCTCTACACGGGAATCCAGGAACGAAGATCTGTCTATGATGCGTGCTGGAGAGAATTTGACAGTGAGATCATCACGGTCCAAAAGAGTTATACCGATTCTCTGGATCTCGAAACGTTGAGACAAATCCGGACATTGGTCTATGATTGGATTGCCAATATCGGAGATAAAAAAATATTACTCAACTCTTCGGGATTGAGTCCGGAAAAACGGGCAGAGGAAATTCAGGCGCTCGGCCGTCAGCAATTCTCGGCTCGCTATATTGAATCTGCGCGGACGTTGATTAATTCGCTCTATCTTCGCAGGTTGTCCTCGGTACCTAAAAATATCGAATACGCGATTGGATTAACCAAGAACGTTGCAACCTTCATTATGGTTGTGAATGTCTTATTGGCAATCTTTTCCATCGCCCTCGGCTTCTCGCTGACACGATCGATGACAAAACCGTTGGATCGGCTTCGCGAAGGCACGCAGAACATTATCGTAGGTGTTTTTGAACCTATTGAACTCAACCGCCGCGATGAATTTGGAGCTTTAGCGAACGACTTCAATCATATGTCGCGGATGCTTCAGCAAAATTATAATCGTTTGACGGCATATTCCGAATTGATGACGGCATTGAACACGCATGAATCACTGTCGCAAGTTGAACAGGCCAGTCTGGAAATCTTATGTTTGCATACCAATGTCGCTGTCGGTGCACTCTACTTGCTTGATCATGAGACGAACATCCTCAGGTTGGTCAGCGGTTATGCCCTGAGAACAGAGAACAACAAAGCCGAGTACAGAGTCGGAGAAGGCATTCCTGGTCAGTGTGCCCTGATGAAACGAAATATTGAAGTCAATGATTTACATGCCACCAAAGATTTTGCCATTGATACTGGTTTGGTAACACTTGCGCCTACCCATATCCTTGCAACGCCGATTTTCTTCCAGGATAATCTTCTGGGCGTCATTGTCCTCGGAGCGATGCGATCCTTCGATGACCTGCGGCTGGAAATCATAAAGAATTCGGTACCGCAAATTGGTGTTGCTCTTACGAATGCGATGAATTTGGAGTCGACAAAGAAGCTCTCCAGTGAAATTGCGACGAAGAATAATGAACTCAATGGGAAGAATGCCGAGCTGCAAAAGGCATACCGTGTGAAATCTGACTTTTTGTCGAATATGTCTCATGAACTTCGGACTCCGTTGAATTCGATTATCGGCTTTACTTCTGTTCTTCTGGCAGAGTATGGAGATCCCCTCACTCCGGACCAGGCGAAGGCCCTGGAAAAAGTATTGAGGAACGGCAAACATCTTCTTGAGCTGATTAATGATATTCTTGATTTCTCGAAGATCGAAGCAGGGAGATCACCGATCAATCTCGCGATGGATGAAGTGAGTAATATTATCGCCAATGCGATGATGACGATTGAACCCATGGTCACATCAAAAGGAGTGAAGCTCGTCGACGACATTGAACCGGGGCTTCCCATAATGAATACCGATACACTCAAGGTAAAACAAATCCTCCTCAACCTGTTAAGCAATGCAGCAAAATTCACTGAAGAAGGCACCATCCATATCACTGCACGGAAACAGGGGGACATGATTGCCATCGCTGTCAAGGACGACGGGATAGGAATCGAACCGAAAAATCTGGATAAAGTCTTTGAGGAGTTCTCACAGATCGATTCAGGCAGTGCAAGAAAGTATAAAGGAACGGGTCTGGGTTTACCCATTGCCAAGAATTATGCCAAGCTGCTCGGCGGCGATCTTACGGTACACAGCGATTTTGGGAAGGGTTCAACATTTACCTTGGTTCTTCCCTCCGTCATTCCTAAAGAAAAACTTCAGAAACATGACGGAGAAACGACGCCTCCAGTCAAGTCAGCGCCGGTTTCTGCACCGTTGTCAGCACCAAAACCCTCACCGGAAAAATCTATTGCTCCATCGTCCAATATTCTCGTCCTCTGCATTGACGATGATCCGGAGGTTCTCGATCTGCTGCGCCGGTACCTCGTTCCGGAAGGGTATTCGGTTCAAGGAGCTTCATCAGGAGAGGAGGGGATGCGGCTGGCACAAAAGCTCCGTCCGTCTGTCATTACACTGGATATTATGATGCCGGAGAAGGATGGCTGGCAGGTCTTGCGCGAGTTGAAGAACAATGCTGCGACAAAAGATATTCCTGTCATTATTCACTCGATTGTGGATGATCGGCCGCTGGCGCTTTCTTTGGGTGCGCTGGACGTCGTTCAGAAACCGTCAGAACCGAAGATGGTCCTGAATGTTGTCGAGCGTGCATGCAGGTCAAAAGATCGACCCATTATGATCGTCGATGATAATCATGATTTTGCTGAATCGTTGCAGGGGATGCTGCAAGCGGAAGGGTATCGTGCTGTAGCATTATTTAACGGTGAGGATGCCCTGAGGGATATTGGAACAATCAATCCTTCGCTTCTTTTTCTTGACCTGCTTATGCCGGGCATGGACGGATTTACCGTCGCTCAGAAGCTGCGGAGTCAGGACCAATGGAGAGATCTTCCCATTGTGATCCTTTCAGGAGCCGACATTACGCAAGAGCAGCGTGATAATTTGAAAAAGCTGACCCAAGAGTTCATCGAAAAGAGTCATTTCTCAAAGGAAATTATTTCGGACACTATCAAAAAAATTATTGCCCAGTCACCTCGATAAAGAAGGAAGAGAGGCGCACCTGTATGGATACGATTGAAATGACGATCCTCGTTGTCGATGACACGGAGGATAATCTCGATTTGCTCGAGTTCGCGCTGAAGCGTAAACCGATCCGTATGCTCCGCGCGACCAGCGGAAAAGAATGTTTACAGCTTGCCGCTCAGCATCGGCCCGATGTTATTCTCCTGGATATTCAAATGCCGGAGATGGATGGCTTTGAGACTTTGAAACATTTACAGGCATCGAAAAGAACAGCAGGTATTCCGGTCATCTTCCTTTCGGCACAGCGGAAAGACGCGTTAAGTATAGAACAAGGTCTTTCCCTGGGGGCAGACGAATACCTGACAAAACCAATCGACACCGATGAGCTTTTCGTTCGCACACGTTCGCTGGTCCGATTCAAGAAGATGGAAGCTGAACTGGAGCGGACAAAAGCTGATTTTATGGCTATGCTTATTCATGATATGCGCAGTCCTATCGGCGGTATCAGTAGTATTTTAGAAATACTCGAAGACCCTTTGCTCAAGGGTGAACCGATCCAAGAAGTTCATCGGGAACTCCTTGTCTCTGCCAGAGAAGCAACCACCCGGCTGCTGCGTTTGATCAACGATATGCTGGATCTCTCGAAATTTGAAGCAGGCAAAATGAACCTTCACCGAGAGGAAAGTAACATCAATGATGTCGCAGAGAGAATCGTCAAGCAAATGCATCCGCAATTCAAGCAGAAGGATATTCAAGTAAGCATTGTTCCTGAAGAGGGGCTTCCCCTTCTTTCTCTGGATGCGCATAAAATTACACAGGTGTTTGCAAATATTTTGAACAATGCGTTGAAGTTTACCTTATCCGATGGATTCGTCAAGATCACTCTGGGGAAAATGGCTACTGTGCCCGGAGTGCCGGGGACAGGTGATTGGGTGCAGATCTCCATCAGCAATAATGGACCCGGGATCCTTCCGCACGAATTACCGACGATTTTTGAACGGTATAAACAAGGGATGGCATCACAGATTACGAAAACGAAAGGAACTGGTTTGGGACTCGCCATTTGTAAACTGATTGTTGAAGCCCATGGCGGCGTGATTACAGTAGAAAGTGAACCTGATAAGATTACGACGTTCCGGTTCTATCTTCCGGTGCATGCTCCTACACAGCAGTAAATGACGACGTTGGACTAACCTGAAAAAAAACTTTATGTGGGAACAGAAGCAGTTAGGAATAGTGAAGGAAGTCTTTGGCGCTACGGTCATTGTGCAGCTTGATCGAGACATCTCGACGATGACGAAAAAAATTGGCGAGAGGGTGTATTATATCGGCCAGATCGGTTCTTATGTGCTTATTCCGATTGGTGCTCTATATGTCATCGGTATTGTTGCGGGGATAAGAAAAGAGGAGACGAGGGAGGATGGAGTAGGCTTTATCCAATATTTTATGACGGTGACACTGGTCGGAACCATCCGAAAAGGAAAATATGAAACCGGTGTGTCGGTGATGCCGACGGTGGAGATGTTGGTCTATCTGCTGGAAGACAAGGACATTAAATCCATATTTTCAGCATATCAGCAATACGGTTTTTCTATCGGGCAGCTTTCACTCTTCGAGAACGAACGGGCCTATTTGGATCCAAATAAATTCTTCGGAAAACACCTGGCTGTCCTCGGCTCCAGCGGTGCAGGGAAATCGTACACCGTTGCATCGATCCTTCAAAAAGTCGCCCGGTACTCGGATACACATATTGTTCTTCTTGATCTGCACAATGAATACCGAGAGGCGTTTCCTGATACAGGTCAATTTTGCGAGATTGCGTCGCTGGAACTCCCCTATTGGCTGATGAATGCAGAAGAAATGCTCGAAATGTTTATCGATTCCAACGACGAAAATGCATCCGTTCAAGGAACGGTACTTCAGGACCTGATCTATGGAGCAAAAAAATCCAAGAATCCCTCGATGGCAGAGGTGATCACGGTCGATTCACCGGTTGCCTATGATATAAAGGAAATTCGTTCAAAACTTCACTTCCTGGACACAGAGAAAGTCCCCAGCAGCGGCGGAATGAAAGAGGGTCCTTATTTTGGAAAGTTCTCCCGGCTCTTAGTACATCTGGACAATAAGATGACCGATCCTCGGTATGCATTTCTCTTCCAACCAAATATGTGTGTCGAATCCGAATCGGTGGTACCGTTATTTATGACCCTGTTTGGACTTGCCAGTAAATCCCGAATTACCATTTGGGATATGAGCGGAGTTCCCTCCGATGTCGTCAAAACAATTTCCGCTCTCATTGCACGGCTCACATTCGACTTCAATTTTTGGAATCCGAAACGGATTGATTTACCCATCCTGTTGGTGTTCGAAGAGGCACATAACTACCTCTCCACATCCACCGAAGGATCCAAAGCTGCACGCCGCACTGTTGAACGTATCGCTAAAGAAGGAAGAAAGTACGGTGTCAGCTGCATGATTGTCAGCCAGCGCCCCTCGGATATTTCAGAGACCATCCTCTCGCAATGTAATAATTTTATCATACTCCGGTTACTGAATCCAACCGATCAGTCCTATATCCGCAGTCTTGTGCCCGACACCTTCACGGGGTTAGAAAGTGTTGTTCCGCTGTTACGGCAGGGAGAAGCAATCATTATGGGCGATTCCATTCCAATCCCGCAGCGGGTTCAGATTGACATGCCTCAACCGACACCGCACAGTACGGATGTCAAATTCTTTGATAAATGGAAACAAGCCGGACTGAAAACGGACGTAGGTGAAGTCATGGAACATTGGTGGCATCAAAAAAGAAGCTAAATAAGACCTCGTCCTCTGTTGGGGTTCTAGAACCCGTGGGAAGGACGAGGCGGATCTATCGTATCATATTTATCGAAAGAAAATCGTTGCACAGGAACTCCATAACAATCGACAGGATGCAAATCGCAGTGCCTAAACACCGGTGGTGTTGTACTCTGGAAAGAAGAGATAAGAGGATGGCAATGAGTTAGAGAGCTCGTTGAGGGTTTTTTTGTGATGAAGGGCTCGGCATTGCTGAGCCCTTCTCGTTTTCCGGGAACCAATGCGTGTTGAAAAGCATTATTAAAGGTATCAATGGTTAAACAGGACTGGAGTGGAAGATGATGGAGAACGAAATGGTGTATCATGATTTTGCGCTGACATTGAAAGGACGGTGGGATAATCATTCTCTTGGATTTTTATTAAAGAGGACAACTCAAGACTTTGCCGACAAGATTTTGGCGCTCTTATTCCCGCACTTCTGCAGGCAGGAGTTCACTACCTCGAAAGAATTTGAAATCCACTTGAGCGAACTCGAACGTGATCTCAAAGTCCTGCTTCGGTCTCTTTTGCAGGAGTCGTCGCTGGATCTCGGGGAGATAGCAGCCCGGTTTATGCGTACTCTTCCTGAAATTCATGAAAAGCTCTGGCTCGATGCAGAAGCAATTACCAGCGGCGATCCGGCGGCGGAAAGTATTGATGAGGTTATTCTTGCGTATCCCGGATTTACCGCAATTGCCATGTATCGTCTTGCGCATGAGTTCTATATCATGCACGTACCCATTTTCCCGAGGCTTCTGACAGAATATGCCCATCAAATAACCGGGATCGACATTCATCCGGGAGCGCAGATCGGATCATCTTTTGCTATCGATCATGGAACCGGTATTGTTATCGGTGAGTCGACCATTATTGGTCAGCATGTGAAAATGTACCAGGGAGTGACTCTGGGTGCGCTGAGCGTCGATAAAAAACTTGCAAAATCCAAACGTCATCCCACTGTCGAAGAGTACACCGTTTTGTACGCTCAGGCGGTTATCCTGGGAGGTGAGACAGTGATCGGTCACCATAGTACCATTGGCGGGAATGTCTGGCTCACAGACAGTGTTCCGCCGTATTCCGTTGTTGTTCAGGAAAACAGGGTGAACATCCGAACCAAGGAAGCGATAGAAACACCCATCAATTTTAGTATTTAAGCTTAAATGAAAAAGATATGAAGACGAAAAGTATATTAGAGACGATCGGCAATACGCCCCATGTTCGCATCAATCGGCTCTTCGGCAGGTCTGAGGTATGGATGAAAATGGAACGGGCGAATCCCGGTGCAAGTATTAAAGACCGCATAGCTCTTTCGATGGTTGAAGATGCAGAACGGCGCGGAATCTTGAAATCGACCTCGGTAATTATCGAGCCAACCTCGGGAAACACAGGTATAGGACTTGCCATGGTCGCTGCTGTCAAGCAGTACAAACTCATTCTTGTGATGCCCGAATCGATGTCCATCGAACGCCGAAAGCTGATGGCAGCATATGGTGCTCAACTCGAACTCACTCCGCGGGAAAAAGGAATGAAAGGGGCTATCGAGCGGGCACAGGAGCTTGCAGCTTCAACAGAGCATGCATGGATTCCGCAGCAATTCGAGAATCCGGCGAATATCGAAATCCATCGCAAAACAACCGCAGAAGAAATCCTTCGAGATTTCCCCGATGGATTGGATATGCTGGTGACAGGAGTCGGTACAGGCGGTCATATTACGGGAGTTTCAGAAGTATTGAAAAAGAAATTTCCCCGGCTTAAAGTATTTGCCGTTGAGCCGTCTCTCTCTCCTGTACTGAGCGGCGGTCAGCCGGGTCCGCATCCGCTGCAGGGTATTGGCGCTGGATTTATTCCCAAAAATCTTCATACCACGATCCTGGATGGCATCGTTCAAGTGACAAAAGAAGAAGCGTTTATGTTCGCCCAGCGATGCGCTCGCGAGGAGGGAGTTCTTGTTGGAATTTCCACAGGTGCATCGTTGGCAGCAATTGCGAAAAAGCTTCCTGATCTGCCTGCGGATGGAGCGGTACTCACCTTTTGCTATGATACAGGTGAGCGGTACCTGTCGGTAGAAGGATTATTTTAATCACGGGCATTAGTGGATTCCACACTCTAGATTTCTGAATCACAATGTATATTGCATCTGAAATGAGCTCCTGCTAAATTACCGCTGCAGGATTGCCAATCTGAGTGAGAGTATTCTGGATCTTTCTGTGGCAATATCCTCTGAAGGGTTTTCCTGCCTCTGATCCTCTTACCGGCCTCTTCTCCACTGTCGGCTAAGCTGAGGGATCGATAGCTGTATCACTCAAGTCCTGACTGAAGGGATTCAGAAGATCGTAGTGAATGGTAAAAATGTTACATTCTTTGATAAAAGAAGGCGATATGTCTCGGAATAATACCTTTTTTCCTCTGGTTCTATTCTTTTTTCTCTTTTTCCTAAATCCTGGATTTTCTCCAGCGCCGGAACAAACTCCTTTGCCTGATGCCGATCAAGGTTCAGACAGTTCTCGTACGATGTATGAACAGGAAATTAATTCATGGCACGAGCAGCGATTGAAGAATCTCAAGCGCGAACATGGATGGCTGAGCCTCATTGCTCTCGATTGGTTGAGTGAAGGCAAAAATGAAATTCCTGAAATTGGTTTCATAACCATCGCGAACGGAAAGGTCTCCGTCCAGCTTCTTATGGATTTGCAGGGGTTCATCGACGGCAAACCATTCACATCTGGTTTAATACGCACGGACGCAGATACGTCGGGATCTGATAAGGTTGTGTTTAGGTCGCGGGCGTTTGTTGTTATTAAGCGGGGAGAACGCTATGCGCTTCGTTTGTGGGATAGTACCGCAGAGACTCGGAAGAGCTTCAGAGGGATTGAGAGATATCCCGTTTCGCTTCCCTGGCGCATTGAAGCCCGGTGGGAGGCCTATGAAAAACCTAAGATCGTTAAAATCGCATCGGTCATTCCTGGTATTGTGAATGAATCACCCGTTCCAGGCGTTGCCATATTCACCATTGATGGAAAGGAATGCCGGCTGGAACCGGTAGCAGAGGAAGGGACTGATGAATTATTTTTCCTCTTTAGCGATAAGACCAACGGAAGTGAAACATATAGTGCTGGACGATTTCTTTATGCGGGTCCCCCGAAGAGTCATACCATTCTTCTTGACTTCAATAAGGCTTATAACCCACCGTGCGCATTTACTCCGTATGCAACGTGTCCGCTGCCGCCTGCGGGAAATCGTTTAGGTGTTCCTATTAGGGCAGGTGAAAAGAAATTTAGGGATCATTGAGTTATCAACAGTGTGGGAGAACGACGGAATGGAATTTCAAGAATTAATCAGGAGACGAGAGAGCATTCGAAGCTATGATCCGCAGCGTCCTGTCAGTAAAGATATCCTCATGAGAATTCTGGAAGCGGGACGTTTGGCTCCATCAGCAGCCAATCGACAGCCTTGGAAGTTCTATCTCATCTCGTCAGAAGAAATGTTGAAGAAGATAAAACCCTGTTATGAAAAGCCCTGGTTCCAGGAAGCACCTCATATTCTTGCCGTGGTCGGAAATAAGCAGGAAGCCTGGACGCGCCGTGTGGATAGCCGGAGCTTTATCGAAACCGACCTCGCGATTGCCCTGGATCATCTGATCCTTGCAGCAGCAAACGAAGGAGTCGGCACGTGCTGGATTTCAAATTTCAAACCCGATCTGCTCAGAACAGTACTGGGCTTGCACGAACACGAGTGTATCTTTGGGATTACTCCATTGGGTTATCCCAAACCGGATTTTATGAAGAAGGAAATGAAGGAACGAAAAGCACTCGAAGCTGTCGTTGAATGGCGCTGAGGAATCCATCAGCTCATGAACATTGGCCGTACAGGGTGAATGTTCCTCTCCCTTAGAAATTTATCCCGGAAAAACCAGACCTGCATCCTCCTGCTCATCGGATGTTTCTATGATCAATACAGGTCTTCCAGGGTAAAAAAAAAATACCCCGACGCACTACCAGACGCCGGGGTATAGGGAGGCTAACTAGATGCCGTCGGGGAGACGGCACGCCAATAATATATATGTTGACCGGATTATTGTCAAGAGGTTTAGAAAATATTTTTTGAACGGAGGGGGAGGAAAACCAGAGGTGGTAGTCGTTATCGTGCAATAATGAACCGGTAACTATTCCTGGAAGAGCTCCCAACGGGACAATTTAATTTGTGTATAAATACCGCTTGATCTTTTGTGTTGGTGTTTTTTCAAACGGTTCGGTCTGTTCGATGACACGGGCAAGACGTGAAAATGAAGAAACCTGTTCATTGACCTGCCTTTTTATCTCTTCCAACAGCAGCGTTATACGTTCGCGTATATGTGATTCAGTCAGCCCCATATAAGAAAATTCACTATCAAGCTTTTCATAATCGAGAAAGACACGTGCAGTGAGTTGTCCTTCGTCCTGATAGACAAGGGACTCGAGAACGACATCAGATCGATTGATGACAGATTCGATAGCTTCCGGATAGATGTTTTCACCGCTTGGACCTAAAATAACATTCTTCAGTCTTCCATTGATATACAGATACCCGTTCTTATCGAAACTGCCGAGGTCCCCGGTATGAAGCCATCCATCGGGAGTGAGTACCTCGGCGGTACGATCAGAGTCCCGGTAATATCCCGCCATAATGCTCGGACCGCGAACAATAATTTCTCCAACACCGGATTTTGGATCTGGATTTTCAATGCGTACTTCCAAACCGGGAACGATAGGGCCTGTTGAACGAAATCGTGTGTTCTCTGCATTTGCACCGGCAATGAGAGGCGAGGTCTCCGTTAATCCGTACCCGATGGCATAGGGAAATTCTGCCTCACGCAAGAACCGCTCTACTTCAGGTGAAAGAGCTGCGCCGCCGATTCCAAAAAATCTTAGTGCACCGCCAAATGTTCCCATGAGTTTCGTTCCCGCCAGCTTATGAATGCGCTTTCGGATGATAGGGAATTTGTACACAAGTCGTACCACTGCGCGTTTCTTGATCTCCGGGAGGATCCGTGTTTTATACATTTTCTCAATAATCAATGGAACCGTGAGCATGAGAGTAGGTTTCACCGCTGCCAATGCCGGAAGCATGACGGCTGCCGTAGGAGGTTTCTTTAAATAATACACTGAAGCGCCGCACATGATTGGCAGAACCAGGCCAAGCGTACATTCGTACACATGGGCCAAAGGAAGAATCGACAGCATGCGATCATTTTCACCGATATTGGGGATTTTCGCTGATGCCATGGCATTCCAGATAATATTCTTGTGTGACAACATCACACCCTTGGAGTGTCCGGTAGTTCCTGACGTATATATGATAGATGCCGTATCATCCTCGGCGATCTCTTCCTGGGTTAATCCGGCAAGACCTAGAACGAGATTTTTAATCTTGCGTAATTCCTTGTTCCCCTCAGCAATGAACTGCCGTACGGTTGCTTTTGAAATATCGGGGTTGATGATTGAAAAGTCGTTCAACAGAATAATGCTGTTGAATTCCGAAAAATCCAGGTCTTCGATTTTATGATAAAATCGTTCGGAAATGAAAATGACTTTGCTGTCTGAATGCCTTAAGATGTGATGAATTTCAGAGGTATGAAAATCGGGTAAAATGGGAACAACGATGGCGCCCATCGTCGTAATGGCAAAATATGCAATGCCCCATTGAGGACTATTTTCTCCCAGGATGGCGACTCGGTCACCATGAGCAACTCCTTGATTCTTAAGAAAGCCGGATAAGAGGTCGATTTGCCGTTTCAGATCAGCGTAGCTGACCGGACCTTCATCCGTAAACGTGAGCGCCGTACGGGATGAGTTTTTTTTACAGGATTCATCAAGGATATGCTGTAATGTCAAGCGCTGCTTTGCTGTGGGGTCGTAAGGTTGTGCAACCATGCTGTGTCCTTCAATATTCGGTGCCTTAAAGTAAGAAGAAAAATGATCATTGGAAAGTATATGTCGTTCAATCGCTTCACTTGCAGACTGGTCAAAATTTTCCTACCATAATCCCAGCAAACGGTACTAATCTGCTTTATATCTATTCTTCTGAGGAGGCAGGGACGGAAAAGATGTTCTCGTTATTCAACCATATCAGGAAGGACGGTTCCATGCGTAACCGATGTATTCAAATGTGTATTCTCATTCTTCTCGGGATTCTCCTGTATCAAAATATTCTTGCCGGGCAGAAAGTACGTTATCAGTTCGAAAAAGGGAATATATACAGGTACTCAACAACGGTTGAGAGTAATACTACCGGCCAGATGATGGGTCAGGAATTTTCTATGACATCCGGAGCTGCAATAGATTACTCCGTATCAGTTACCGATGCGAAGGAAGGGGTGTATACATTAACTTTGACATTTGAGAAATTCCATGTAAGGGTTAACATGCCTATGATGGGTTTTCATGACAGCACGATGGCGATGGAGGAATATGTTGGCAAACGCATGAAGGTCGTGATGACAGACCGGGGAAAAACGCTTTCGACTGCGTTGATCGATACGATCGCGCCATCACGCATTCAGGCGATGGCTGGCCTCACTCCGGCGGACTTATTCAAGCAGTTCTTGATTGAACTTCCGGAAAAGGAAATGGACAAGAACAGTTCATGGAAGAAGGATCTGCCGGATACAACGCAGCGCGGCGGGATGAAGATTGTTACCAGGAATAATATCGAATTCAACGTCGCAGGATCGGAGGAAAAACTTGGGTTTGAGTGCTGGAAGATTGCGATCCTTGGAACAAGCACAATTGAAGGAAGCGGATCGCGGCATGGGAATGATGTCACGATGGACGGCACCATCAAAGTCAGCGGGGCAGCCTATGTTGCTCCTGCAGAAGGAGTATTCGTTCTCTCTGAGCAAATCAATGATACAGAAATGACAACGATGGTCACCGGGGCTCAGACGGGTGCATCCACGATGTCTATCAGTACAACCATGAAAACCGAATTGGTGAAGTAACCGACGCTTTATCGTATCGGAGTTCACAAGGTCCGGCATTCTTCTGAGGAAACAATATGAAACCGTGTTTCTTCTTCATTTGTTTTGTCGCTTCGATCTCCTCATCGTCCAGTCAAACAACTGGAATATCGCCGTTCGCTCAGTACGGCATGTATGACACCGATAGCATAAAACCGGAGGAGTACCGCCAGAGACGGGCTGCTGTGATGGCAAGAATGGATTCCGGTGCGGTAGCGATCTTCAGAGCAAACGCTTTGGCGAGACGGAATAGCGACACGGACTATAAGTTTCGGCAGAGCGATAATTTCCTGTATCTTACCGGTTGCGAAGAACCTAACAGTACATTGATTCTGGTGCCGGAAGGCGTCGAGATAGATAGTGTCGCAAAGGCTGCAGAAATTCTTGTTGTCCCCCCCCGCACGAAAAGCTGGTCAGGTGATAATCTCGGCACAGAAGGTGCGAAAGAAATCTTCGGATTTGGTGCCTCAGGGACACCAAGCATTGCACTCGCAACAGGTAAGTTGAAAGAATTCCTCGCCCGTGTACTTCCGACAAAAAAGATTCTCTACTATACTCCATCGCTTCCGGATATTCTCTTCGATCCTGTGTCGGAGCGAAAATTTGTTACGGCTCTCGAAGTAAAGAAAGGAATCACCGAGAAATATCCCGACCTGACAGTGAAGGGATCTGGGACTCTCGTCAATGATCTTCGGCTTGTGAAATCTTCGGCCGAGCTTTCACTCATGCAGCATGCCATCGATGCAACGGTTGCGGCGCAGATCGAAGCGGCGAAAAGCTGTGAACCGGGAATGTATGAATACGAATTGCAGGCTGTGATTGAATATTGCTTTACCCGAGCCGGATGCGAATTCTACGGCTTTCCTTCTATCGTCGGTTCCGGACCCAACGCATTGAGTTTCCATTATGAGGCGAATCGCAGGCAAATGTGGAAAGGGGATCTGGTCGTCATGGATATCGGTGCCGAGTATCATGGCTACTCGGCCGATGTTACTCGTACTCTTCCCGTGAATGGAACGTTCTCCACTGAACAAAAACAAATCTATGACATTGTCTTGAATGCACAGGATTCGGCATTTGCAGAAATCAGACCTGGCGCTTTGATGAGTGCCGGAGGAAAGCGGGCGATGGAGGTTCTTGGAAATGGTTTAGTGAGGCTCGGAATCATCAAAGAGAAAAGTGAGGCGAAGAAGTACTGCCCTCATGGCATAAGTCATTCCCTTGGATTGGATACGCATGATGTTGGTTCGAGGGGCACGTTGGTGCCTGGCGTGGTGTTCACGGTGGAACCCGGGATCTACATTCCGGACAGTAGCAGTTGCGACCGGCGGTACTGGGGGATCGGTATTCGGATTGAGGACGACGTGCTCGTGACTGAGGAAGGATATAGAGTCCTTTCGGCGGCGGCTCCCCGTGCAACACAGGAGTTGGAAATGCTGATGAGACAAAAAGGAATTGGAAATATGGTGATAGGGAAAAGGGAAGAACCATCAGGTAGGAAGTAAAAAGGAAAAGACAGAACTTAAAAAGCTGGAACGCATTATTCAGTGAATCAAGGGGTTCGTCATCACACCCAGTAAGGAGGTGGCCCATGTCTCACTTGAAACCAGAAGAATGCTTGAATTTTTTTTCAGAAATTCTGAGCATTCTCAAAGCTTCTCACGAACCGGAGCGCGTGCTTTCACTCATCGTCGATCGAATCGTTCGGATCTATGGCTGTCAAACATGTGCAGTGATCATTATCGATACGGCAACCGAATATTTACGGGTGCTCTCCAATCATAATCTCTCACATCGCTATGTCAAAGATTTCCGGCGTTCCCTGGGTACAAGTGCGATCGCTCGTATGCTGTCGACCGGGCAGCCGATTCTGATTAAGGATGGAGAGCGGGAATCGCAAATTGCCGGGGAAATACAACTGGAGCATCCGTTTCGGTCCGCCGTGTGTCTGCAAATCGCGGCGGAACATCGCACTCTCGGGTACCTCCACGCTGATGCCCGCGATCCAGAGGTGTTTGTCGAACACGACCTTCGCACTCTCCAGAGTTTTGCGGATCTTGCTAGCCTTGCTCTGAACAAATCGTATTTATATGAAAAAAATCTTCGTCTGGATATCATTGACCATGAGACCGAGCTTGAAAAATATGCTCCGTTTCTGGAACGTCTCAATACCAGCATCTCGCGGGCGGAAGAAAATCATGAAAATCTTTCGCTCTTGATTATGGATATCGATAATTATAAACAGATCGGAGGGACGTATGGGTATGACGCATCGAAGCGAGTTCTCAGGGAGCTTGCCGCACTGATCAAAATGCACTTACGTCCGATCGATGCTGCCAGCCGCTACGGATTTGATGAGATCATCGTTTTGCGCGAGAATACCTCGATGGAGGAAGGCATCGCGTTTGCTGAAACTCTACGGAAAGCGATTGAAGAAAAGGGATTCACGCAGTGGGATATTCACACCACAGTGAGTATAGGTGTTGCCGCATATCCCAAAAATGCCCGTACAGAAAAAGACCTGATCCTTCTTGCCAAGGGAGCACTCTATGATGCTCAACGGAGCGGAAGAAATCGTGTGGCGTACTCGTGATGGAAGAGACCTAAAATCCAAATAACTAATGGTTGAGTGACAAATAAAAAGGTACCACCCTTTTAGCGGTAAAATTGTTATACTTGTTCATTGACATAATAGCTATTCATAAAGAACTATCTCTCAAAGAGAATGAGTGAAGCTATGCGCAA
>Ga0268276_1001037_pt1 | contig 29377 bp, 24 predicted proteins | sample saktaG_4_FD_190145 | JGI IMG/M metagenome (GOLD analysis project Ga0268276, IMG submission 190145) | Saline water microbial communities from Sakinaw Lake, British Columbia, Canada - sak_2010_1_5_45m | ecosystem: Environmental > Aquatic > Non-marine Saline and Alkaline > Saline ...
GAGAAACTCCATTTATGGAACTTGATGAACTGCGCTTAGGAACGACTTGGGCTGAGGTTACTCCTGCTGCTCCTGTTGTTGATAATGATCTCAACCTTACTTTCGAAGACGATTCCGACGTCGCTAACTGGGGTGTCCATGGTGGTACTTCCGGTTACACAACTGTTGCTCACAATGCAACCGGTGGTGTCGGTGGTACCGGCGCAATTGAATTCGGCGACGGCGGTTATGGTTTCTACATCAAACGACCTGTTAGCGGTACAGTCGGTACTCAGTATAACTTCACGGTTGATGTAAAAACCGTCGGCTGGGACACGCCCGCAACATATCCGATTACGATAGCCATTGAAGGATTGGATGCAACACCAATATCAGCCAGCATTAATGCACTGGCAGATTTTACATCAATTCCTTTGACCGGTATTGTATCAAATGCAACTGGGTATATTGTCATTGCCGGATCAAATACTTCAGCAGCAAATGCCGGTGGCACAATTATGGTCACTATCGACAATCTTGTTTTTGACGATGCTGCCGATATACCTGATACCGATCCGCCCACTATTGTTGTAGCCGAAGCCTTGAACGATACAACCGTGGTTGTTGAGTTCAGCGAATTCGTTGATCCGGTAACTGCAGCAGTATTAACTAATTACAGTATGGACAAAGGCATCGGTAATCCAACTTCGGCATTGGTGTTTGAAAATCTGGTTACCCTGACACTGGATACACTGGCATCTGACACACTCTACACATTGACCGTCAATGGTGTTCAGGATACATCGTCTAACACAATTGTCGCAAATAGTGAAATTACATTCATGTGGCAAGAGTATGTACCGGGTCCGGATCTGTTCATCTCAGAATATATTGAGAGTCCAACCGGAAACAATAAGGCATTGGAAATCTATAACGGATCAGCCGAAGCCGTTGATTTGTCAGGATATACCGTTCAGGGAACATCCAATGGTTTGGATGACTGGACAAATGTTATATTCAATTTTCCTAACAAAATGCTGGAACCTGGCGAAGTGTATGTAATTATGAATGGTGACCAGGATTTGATGGATCCTACAGTTGCTGACACACTCTTAGTTTATGACACAAACCGGATTGTCTCATTCAATGGTGATGATGCCCGAGCAATCTTCAAAGGCGAGTATATGATTGATGTCATCGGTTTGACCGATGGTGATCCGGGCGCTAGTTGGCCAGTTGCCGGTGGTGTCGGTGCTACTGCTGATTTTACTTTAGTTCGCAAGTCGACAGTGACCATGGGGAACATCGACTGGAACATCTCTGCAGGTGCTGATGAGACTACCAGCGAGTGGATCGTTCTCCCGCCAGCCACGTACAAATTCCTTGGATATCATCCGCATACCGATTTTGCCGGTCCGGAAATTATTGGAGTTGTCACTATTGGAGATTCGCTGATTCAGGTAAAATATTCTGAACAGGTTGATTCCACTGCGGCAGTAAATGTCGCCAATTACTCCATTGATGGCGGTATCGGTAGTCCTGTCAGCGCTGGTATAATCTGTATGCACGTTGTCACATTGAAACTGGGTGCCGGACAATTACTGGCTCCGAATACCGATTATATGATAACTGTTAGTAACATTCCTGATTTAATTGGAAATGTTATTGAACCTAACACATCGGTACTAGTAAAGAATATCGTACCCGGTGATCTACCAATCGATATCGTCAGTAGTGATTTTGAAACCACCGCAGGCGGCTGGTGGGCACCTGCAGGTTCAGGTTCAACGCTAAGAATATTGGAAACTTCTTCTTTTGCATTATCAGATGATGAAGCTTATGATGGAACTAAATCTAAAAAACTGACCATACTTGAAGATTCTGCAAAAGATGGAGGCTGGTTTGTTAGAGAATATAATCCTGATAAACCAGATATTGCTATTGATTCCAAGCTTTTCATGTATGTGAAAGCCTCTAATCCTGATATACAGATTAGGTTTTCATTCTACGATGACGGTACTGGCGGTGATGGAGATTTACTAGCAAGTCCGTGGATTGATGTTACCGCTCATGCTGATGACTGGCAGGTAGTCGGAGTAGACCTTGCCACAACGTCACTAGTAAAATGGGCAGGTGGCGGCGATGGAGCTCTCAGCTCAACGAACACTGTCTCTCTTGGAAGTATTCAGTTACAATGCCCGAATGATGTTGATGCCGTTCTCTACTTTGACAAACTGACCGAAAGACCGAATATTGCACCTGTTGAAGTGACTTTTGATGTCAGCATGGCTGTTCAGTCAATATTGGGGAACTATACTATCGGCAGTGATTTTGTCGATGTAGCCGGCTCATTCAACGGCTGGGGTGATAACGCAATGGTTCTTGCTGACGCAGATGGTGATTCTGTGTATTCTTATACCGTAACCGGTCTGTATCCGGGAGAAAAACTTGAATACAAATTCAGAATTAACGGTAGTTGGGATGATAATACAGCAGAATTCCCATATGGAGGTCCTGCAAGAACCTATACTGTTCCGGATACAAACAGCGTAGTTTTTCACTGGTACAAAGACGAAGATCGGTCCGCGCTGGGTATTGATGAAGCGGCATTACTGCCAAAAGTCTTCGCTCTGCACCAGAACTATCCGAATCCGTTCAATCCGACAACTACAATCAAGTACGATCTGCCGAAAGAGGCCCACGTCAAGATTATGATCTTTGATGTTATGGGTCGTGAAGTCCGGACACTGGTCAATACCAGACAGCAGGCCGGATATCAGGCAATCCAGTGGAATGCCCAGGATAACAGTGGCAGACACGTCAGCTCCGGTTATTACATTTATGTAATGCAGGCTGACAAATTCCACAAAACTCAAAAGATGATTATGCTGAAATAGCAGATCAAACCGTACATAAAAAAGGCTGTCTTCAGGCAGCCTTTTTTTTACCTATTATTCAGTAATATCAGGAAGTAATCGACGCTTTTTTAATACTTGTGGTTTTCAGCAATGGTTCAAAAATCACCTGTAATGCCATGACGATCACACCTTTAATACATCCCTCATCTTTCAATGTACCGACTTCAATGGGCGTCGCCTGGAACGGAATATTATGCATATTCTGGCGGACTATCTGACGGCATTTATCCAGAAGATATTCCGAATATTCGATCACTTTACCGGATAAAATAATCTTACTGGTATTCAGCGTTTTGATTAAATCCGTACATAAAATTGACAGGAGCATGGCATATTCATCAAGGATTTCCCGTACAATCGATGAATATTCGTGATGTTCATCAGAGAGTAGTTCTTCCAGTGTCAGTCTCTCCACATCAATATGCCCCAGATGCATATCATATTGAATTTTTAATTTGATTGTATCCAGAAGATGCTGTTCCCGTAAAATACTCCCGAACCGGTGCTGGTTTGTATACAGATTTTTAACTAGTGACGGATTCGCGAGATGATGACCCAACTCCAGGTAGCCCAATTCACCGGCACTCCCATAGCGACCGCGAATCAGATTACCATCGACGACGATTCCCGCTCCCAGACCTTCACCCAGCCAGATACAAACCATATTATCGGTGTCCTGACCGGCGCCAAGCAGGTGTTCGCCATAAGTACGCGCATTAACATCATTTTCAATGATCACCGGCACTTTGTATTTTTCACTGAATACCGACGCCAGCGGATGCTGAACCCAGCCGTGAATCGTCACTGCAAAGGCCAGTTCCCCTTTTTCATAATCGATAAAACCCGGTACAGCGATGCCAATACTGATCAGCTTTTTCTGGTAAATGGATTTCCGTGCAAGCATCGTATCAAGCATATCAGTAATTTTGGGTAACACATGAACGATTGTATCACCCGTCTGGTAGGGCACAATTTCTTCACAGACAATCTCGGAATACAGGTTCGCAATGCCGATTTTTGTATAGCTGCTGTGGATTTCCAAACCGACAACGAAACCGTTATTGGGCAGCAGTTTTAATAAAGTGGGACGTTTCCCACCCTTCCTTGTGGATTCACCCTTACCAATCTCAGCGATATAACCCGCGCCAATTAAACGATTGACAATATCCGATACCGCAACCTTGGAAATCCTGGTCCGTTTCGCCAGTTCAACCCGCGAAATAGTTCCTCCGCTTTTAACGAGATTTAAGATCCTGATTTCATTAAGCTCTTTAATGAGTTGGGAATTGACAACATTCATCCGCCTGCCCTCTCCGACATAAGTATAATATGTTTGTAATAGTAAGTCATTTTAACCGGGAGAAAATAGTCAAACATTTGAAATTTTCCAATAAGGAAATTTACTAATGAACTAAATCACTATTGTCAAAATATCCAATACCAGCAGTATTCTGGTTTATTTTTATTTATTTGTTTACTTTTAGACGATTGTTTATAGGAGAATCAGGAATGCCGGAAAAAATATCTATCAAAGTCCGTGGTTATCACCTGGATGTTTATGGCCATGTCAACAACACCCGTTACCTGGAGTTTCTGGAAGAAGCGCGCTGGACAATTAAGGAAAAATATTTCGATTTTCCCGAAATACATGACAAAGGTTTTGGTTTTGTGGTGGTCAATACAAATATCAACTATCGCAGTTATGCTGAACTGGGCGACACACTGGAGATTCGGACTCATGTCATAAAAATCGGATCTAAAAGTGCTGCTTTCAGGCATGAGATATATCTTGTCGGCACCGAAAAACTGATTGCCGATGCCGATGTCACCTTTGTTATCATAGACCGGGAGAACGGGAAAGCCATTGAACTCGGGGATGACTGGCGCTCGAAACTGGAAAAACTCAGACCAGCTTAGGCCAAAGTGCTAATCAATAGGGTTTTTATTTGCTCAATACTCTCAATTTCTTTTTTTTATGGCAATTAACAATGCCCGCACCGTAGTATTTATGGTATCCGGTGATTCAAAAGCAGAAATCTTAAATCAGGTATTAAACCAGTCCGGTGATCCTTTCCTGTGTCCATCCCAATTGATTAAACCCGATTCCGAGCAACTAATTTTTCTGATCGATAAAAACGCCGCGAGAGCGATTTCCTGAAATTATCAAGTCAAAATCATTTATTTTAAAATACTTTTAGGTTTATCCGGATTTATATCATATCTTTGCACGATTTGAATTCGATTAAACATATTTGTCCATTACAAACATCCTTCAAGGTGCTTTTGGTAATTTGTTTTTGAATTCACGAGGATTTTTAAAAAAAAGATTGGTTCTCAAGAGCCAGAGGAGTTAACGTTGAATATCTACGTGGGTAATTTGCCCAGAAGCACAACTGAAGAAGAAGTTCGCGGCCTGTTCACCGAATATGGTACAGTGACCGATGTTAAATTAATTAAAGACCAGTATACTAGTGAACTGCGCGGTTTTGGCTTTATCGAAATGCCGGAAAAAACCGAAGCACTAAAAGCAATTCAGGAAGTAAATGGTAAAGAATTAAGCGGCCGTTCATTGGTCGTTAATGAAGCTAAACCCCGCGAAAACCGTGGAGGCGGATTTCGTAGAAATGGCGGCGGTGGAAGCGGCGGTGGTAGTAGCAGGGGTGGTGGCCAAACTAAACGTTGGTAAAACATCCTGAATCCATTTTCAGAAAAAGCCTCGTATTGTTACGGGGCTTTTTTATTTTATCCGGGGAAAAGTTACCGCACCATCATTGATGCAGTTATCAATTATGCTTATTTATGATAAACGTATTTGACCGGCGGTTTCCCGCAGACTTGCTCAAAGACCCGCTGGAAATTTTTCCCCAATATCTTCGCCAGATCATCCCTGGAGTAGCCATGTTCCAGCAGTGCCAGCGTCAAATCCGGGAACGTTGACGTATCATAGAGACCCCTGACCGTATTAGTGCCTATTCCATCGAAATCCGAACCGATGGCTACAAAGTCGATGCCCACAAGATTGACAATGTAGTCAATATGCTGAATCACATTCGCAATACTAGCCTCCCCGGAATTCACCAGGAATGGCGGATAAAACACCACACCAACTACGCCTCCACCATCGGCAATCGCCCGAATCTGATCATCATATAGATTACGATAATGATTCCTAACTGCTCTGGCTCCAGAATGTGAGGCAATAATCGGGTTTGTGGTTGTGGTAAGAATATCTTGTATTGTCTTAATGCCAACATGAGAAACATCAATAATAACTCCTAACGAATCCAGGGTCCGGATGACCCTGTTCCCAAAGTCACTAAGCCCAACAGTTTCTGAACGGTTGTCCTGGGCCGATACTGCCCAGTCAGTACTGTTGTTCCAGGTAATGGTCAAATAACGCATTCCGGCATCATAAAGCGCAATGAGATTATCAATATCATTTTCAATCGTATGGCCACCTTCGACACACATAACGGCCGCGATTTTATCATCGTAGTTAATCGAAATCGCTTCGTCATATGTCGTCGCCTGCTGAATATATTCCGGATAAAGGTTCAGCTCCCGGTTAAACAAACTCAGTGCAGCCTGGGCGCCCTGATAGGGATTGCTGGTGTAACTGCCGGAATTGGGGCTGATCCAGACTGTAAAAAACTGAATATCCACCCCGCCTTTAATCAGCCGGGGAATATCCGTATGGTGATAATTGTGCTCCGGCATCCAGTGATAATTGGGATCGTCAAGCATCTGTTCCAGAAGATCATTGTGCAGGTCGATGAGCGTCAGGCTATTATGGATCGTCTCCAAGGCTATTTCAAAATGTTCACCACCGGTAACCGCTACTGAAACCGTATCACCGACGTACGCAAACTTTTCGTAGATAATAGTTAATGGTAATGCCGATACTTTGGCCAATTCTGAAGATTGTCTGAATGATGTCCCGCTTATCTCCGATAAACCGCCTCCGCTTCCACCATCCAGCTGAATCATTTTTTTGGTAATTGACTTTCCATTGGCACGAAGTGTATAGAAATAAACCCCGGCTGAGCCTGTACTTTTCCAGTCAATCCGGTAATTCCCGACATTCAACAGTTTCTGCTTCGAATCCAGTTCCTGACCCAGCACATTATGCACCATAATTTCCACATACCCGGCACTGGCGACACTGAAATCGATGCTCGTGGTTGGATTAAAGGGATTGGGATAGTTTTGACTGACTCTGAACTCTTTTGGTAAAATTGAGCCATGCTCAATCATTGAAAATTTACTGGTGTATTCCCATTCTCCGATGGAATTTGTCAAAATCGTATCTCTGATTGCATAGTCATCGGAAATGATGACCACATTCACCTGTGATAAATTGTTCCCGGTCACCACATCAGACAGATGACCACTGATTGTAAAAGCCATCAGCCCGGTATTTAGCATTACAGAAAGACAGATAACTATTAAAGAACTGATTTGTGAACGGTATTTTTCAACGAAATATTTCATTATTACTTGATCCATTATGTCGAATACTATGATAGATATATTGAGATAAAATAGAATCCTATTCGCTTACATTTCTGCTGATTTCATAGCGTATTACGGTACGATATTTCTTCGGATTGCCTTTTAAAAGCATTCCCGGACCCTTCAGATATTCCTCTTCATGGTCACTGGAAATTACATATCCCTGCTCTTCAATAAATGTTTTAAGTCTATCAATTGTAGGCGTTTCATCTTCATAGGCGCCAATATGCAGGATTTCTACAACATCACCGCCGTACCAGGTATCGATTCGGGCATTTGGTGATACTTTCGGGGATTGGGGCAGATTATCCACCTCGTCATTCAGAGGCAGCGCATACACGCCAATCCATTCATCCATAGGCACATCAACGGAAAGAGGCCAGCGTGTCCGGGGCGGATTGACCTTTAGGTTTTTATGATATCTTTTAATCGCGAAAAATGTTTTAAATAATTGCCCGAATGCATCTTTTCCAACCGTATTTGGATCGCCTTTAATCTCTACAACCAGCATTTTTTGAGCCGGTTTAGGAGATATTTGCGGTTCCAGCAGGTAATCGAACTCTTTCACATTCCGCTGGCAGGAAAAAATGAAGCACAATCCAACTATTAAAAATAAAATCCTTTCCATTTGCACCTCCTTGGATTATGGGAGATTTTACACAAATTCAGGTACTTATTCAAACGGAAAAAGTCGAAACTGAGTGTCAATCCCATAATTATGAAGTGTAAGTAAAATTGTTCTTATCTCGGATTAACCGCTCTCGTCTATCGGAAGATTCTTCGGTCCAACATTCCCTGATAAGGACATGATTACAATAGATATTAAAACTTTCTCAATATTCAGCCTAAAATATTCTTAAAACTCCTTCCCTTTCAATGTTATTTGACTTAACTTTCTAAAGTTCTTAATAATTATCGAAGGATCATGCGCATCGGAATACGACGTGAAGATAAAAATGAATACGAAGCCCGGGTTCCATTAATACCAGAGCATATTCGCTCATTATTAAACCAATTCCCGGTAAATTTTTATATCCAGCCTTCCACTATCCGGGCGTTTACAGATGATGAATTCCGCCAGGCCGGCGCAATTGTCCAGGAAGATCTGTCGGAATGTGATATTGTATTTGCGGTAAAGGAAATTCCTGTCGATTTCTTTCTTCCGGGGAAAAAATATATCTTTTTCTCTCACACTATCAAGGGACAGCCCTATAATATGCCCCTGCTCAAACGCATGGTTGATCTGAAGACGACTCTGATCGATTATGAAAAAATCATCGATGATAACGGGCGTCGTCTGGTGTTTTTCGGGCGCTTTGCCGGTATCGCTGGAATGATCGACTCCTTCCGGGCCTTGGGCAGTCGTCTTGAAAACGAAGGCTTTAAAACTGTTTTCAGCAAGTTGAAACAGGCCCTGAATTATCCGGGTCTGGAATCAATTAAAACGGCCTATCGGGAACAGGCAGCAATATTTTCGCAAAATGGTCTGCCGGAAGCACTCACGCCGTTGATTTTTGGATTTACCGGATATGGTAATGTCTCCCGCGGCGCCCAGGAGATATTTGATCTTTTCCCCCACATTGAAATACACCCTGAAAAATTGGCGGAATTTTTTAAAAAGGGCAAATTTTCCAACAAACATCTGTATAAAGTCGTTTTCAAGGAAGAGCATCTGGTAAAACCAAAGGATTCAAATTCAGAGTTTGATCTCCAGGACTATTACGATCATCCCGAGAAATACAAATCGAAGTTTGAAGATTATCTTCCTTATATGTCGGTTTTGATCAATGCAATTTACTGGGATATTATGTACCCGCGGCTGGTTACGAAGAAGTATCTTAAAGAGAAATACGCATCCGGTTCGGTTCTCCCGCTGAAAGTAATCGGTGATATTACCTGCGACATCGGTGGTTCCATTGAATGCAACCTGACGAATACCGATTCCGGCAATCCGGTTTACGTTTATAATCCGAAAACGGAGGAAATAAAATACGGCACATCCGGTAACGGGCCGGTAGTACTGGCAGTAGATAATCTTCCCTGTGAATTACCGAAAGAATCATCGACCGTTTTCAGCATAGTGCTGAAAGAATTCATCCCGGCCTTATTAAAAACTGATTTTGATCTTGATTTTAACAACGTTAATCTGCCGGCAGAACTTAAGCGGGCAACAATATTATACCACGGAGAATTTACCCCCGATTTTAAGTACATGCGCAAATTCATATATAATCTTTAATGCTTGTCAATTGTAACAATTTAAATCATTTAGGGAGAGAGTTATGAAGAATGTCTTGGTACTTGGAGCAGGTCTGGTTTCACGACCACTGGTCAGGTATCTGTTAAACGTTCCGGAATTCAAGGTGACGGTAGCCAGTCGCACGGTCAGTAAAGCGGTCAAATTAATCGACGGACATCCACAGGGTGATGCGATTGAATTGAATGTCAAAAACGATGCCCAATTGGAAGAACTGGTCAAAAAATGTGACCTGGCAATCAGTTTATTACCGTACACGTATCATGTCAAGGTTGCCGGATACTGCATTAAGTACAAAAAACACGTGGTCACCACATCCTATATCAGTGAAGCTATGAAAGCCCTTGATCAGAACGCCAAAAACGCCGGAATTCTGATTCTCAATGAAATCGGTGTCGATCCCGGTATCGATCATATGTCCGCCATGCGCATTATTCATAATGTTGAAAACAGTGGCGGGAAAGTTCTCAGCTTCCGCTCCTATTGCGGTGGTCTGCCGGCTCCGGAAGCCAATGACAATCCCTATGGGTATAAATTCAGCTGGAGTCCACGGGGCGTTTTAATGGCAGGACGTAATGATGCAAAATATTTGAAAGAAGGAAAAATTATTGAGATTGAAGGAAAAAATCTGTTCCGAAACCACTGGCCGCTTAATATTGATGGCCAACCGGAATTTGAAACTTATCCAAACCGCAATTCCCTGCCCTATATCGAAACCTACGGGCTTAAAGATGTGAAAACCATGTTTCGCGGCACCATCCGGAATGTGGGTTGGTGTGATACACTGATCTGCATCGCCAGTCTGGGTGTTCTTGACGACACTGAACGTAACGATTTGGTTGGATTAAGATATGATGACCTGACCCGCCGTCTGGTAAATGCACCGAAGGGCGTGAGCACCCGCGAAGCGACAAAAGCATTCCTGGGTGACGATGCCAGTGAAGACGTACTGGACCGCTTGGAATGGCTGGGATTGTTCAGTAACGATAAACTGCCCGATGAACCTGCCTACCTGGACATCATGACAGCCCGTTTTCTGGAAAAAATGCCCTACAAAAAGGGTGAACGGGATATGATCGTCCTCTATCACGATTTCTTAGCGGAATGGCCGGACGGGAAAAAACGAATTACATCCACACTGGTTGATTTTGGTATCCCCCACGGTGATTCATCCATGGCCCGCACTGTGAGCCTGCCGGCTGCGATTGCCACCCGCTTAATTCTTCAGGGCAAGATCACTGTTACCGGTGTGCATGCTCCGGTTCTCCCCGATATTTACAATCCGGTTCTGGATGAACTGGAAACCATGAATATCATCTGTAAAGAAAAAGAGTACGCGGTATAAACACATCCATTCGATTACTTATATGCCGTCCGGTTGTTGCTTCAGCCGGACGGTTTATTTTTGTCATTCTGAACGAACAGAGTGAGTGAAGAATCTCCCAACCTTAAACGACCAATTCCAGGCAAATCTCTTTGGTTATTGGGGATTCTTCGGTCGCCAACTCCCTCAGGATGACCCGACTGGTCAAAGCTGTCATTCTGAACGAACAGAGTGAGTGAAGAATCTCCCAGCCTTAAACGACCAATTCCAGGCAAATCTCTCTTGTCATTGGGGATTTTTCAGTCGTACCTCCCTCAGAATTACCCGACTGGTCATAGTTGTCATTCTGAACGAACAGAGTGAGTGAAGAATCTCCCAGCCTTAAACGACCAATTCCAGGCAAATCTCTCTTGTCATTGGGGATTCTTCGGTCGTTCCTCCCTCAGAATGACCCGACTGGTCAAATCTGTAATTCTGAACGAACAGAGTGAGTGAAGAATCTCCCAGCCTTAAACGACCAATTCCAGGCAAATCTCTCTTGTCATTGGGGATTCTTCAGTCGTACCTCACTCAGAATGACATGAAAACAATAAAAACAATAGACAATTTTCCAAATTATCCCTATTATTCAATGGTTAACAAAGAGGGAAAAATGGAACGAAAATTCATCAGCGATTTTCAGGAAAATATGACCGTTTCAGCATTCTTTGTGGTCTTTTCAAAAGATATCCGTAAAACTAAAAATGACAAGGAATACCTTGATTTGACCCTGATGGACAAATCGGGAACAATCAATGCTAAAATCTGGGATAATGTCGATTCTATTGCACCAAAATTCGAAAAAGGCGACCCGGTTGCGGTCAAAGCCTACGTCAGCTCTTTCAACAATGAACTTCAGTTGAAAATTGAAAGCATTCGCCGGGCGATACCCGAACAGGACCGGGATTTTGGCTTCAATTATGATGATCTGATTCCATCAACTAAAAAAGATATTCAGCAGATGTGGACGGATATCCAGAATGGCATCAACTCGATCAAAAATACTTACATCCGGCAACTGGTTCAATCACTTTACACCGAGCATGAAGATGTATTAAAAACCCATCCCGCATCGATGATCCTGCATCATGCTTTTCGAGGCGGATTGCTGGAGCACACCCATTCCATGCTGAATATCGCGGAAGGTATTTGGCAAAATTATTCAGAACTGGACCGCGACCTGATTATCAGCGGCATACTGTTACACGATATTGGCAAACTAAAAGAATTGGCACCCGGTCTAGCCACCAGTTACACCGACAGCGGAAATTTCGTCGGGCACATTGTAATTGGCAGAGATATTTTACTGAACGCCATCGCTAAAATAGATGGATTTCCTGATTTGATAAAACTGAAAATGGAACACATCATTCTCTCTCATCAGGGCAAACTGGAATGGCAATCACCAAAAGAGCCAATGTTTCCCGAAGCGCTGCTTGTCTATTTTATCGATGAAATCGATACCCGCATTAACCAGATGAAACGGGAAATTGAAACCGATACGACGGACGGAGACTGGACCAATAAAAACAACTACTTCCACCGGCCTCTGTACAAGGGCAAAGATACAGAATAAACCCACATCGTTATTCTAAATCCTTATAAATAATCTGAAACCTTTTATTCGATATTAACGCCAAATTTTGTAATATAACGCAGAGTTATCAGGAACTTGAAAAGTTATGGACCGACAAAACTCACGCCTAATCGCTTTCAGTGGAATATTTATCGCTCTCCTTCTCGGAGTGGGATACGCGCTGGCGTTCGTACCAAATGTTGAACTTTTGACCGCAATGGTATTCATGTCCGGTGTTTTGATGGGATTTAAGCGGGGAATCATCATTGGCGTTGTTGGGGAATTTCTGTTCTCGGCCCTCAATCCGATGGGATCCGGTCTGCTTTTCCCGCCCATGCTGATTGCCCAGCTAATCGCCATGGCAATTGTGAGTTTCTCGGGAGCATTAACGCGCAATTATGTTCTCAGATGTAAACGGGGAATAATAAGTGCTATTATTATGGGAGGAATTGGCCTGTTGTTGACTCTGTTTTATGACATACTGGTCTCTGCTGCCTTTCCGGTTTCCGCGGGATTTTCATTCCGGGAAGTCGTCGGTACAATTATCGCCGGACTGGCATTCAGCATCGTTCATTTAATCGGTAACACGTTGGTGTTTATTTTATTGGTCCCGATAGCTGCCCAGCAGGTTTACCGCGCTATTCCCTTTTTCTCAGAATTTTTACCCATAAATACATCAATTGAAAAATCCGATGCCCACTAAGCCTTTTTTACATATACTGATAATCATCAGTTTTTTATCTATCGTTCCACATGCGGCGGAATCCGATTCCAGTGCCTATCAGCCAATCAATGCTGCCGAATTACTATTATTGGAAAGCAATTTAGTCGTTGCATCGTTCGATGACTGGGGTTTAAACGGCAGCCTCAGCAACTACGGACTACCGGAATACAGCGTTCAGATCCTGTTCAACGATTTTACATTGAGTGATCCGCTCTATGGTTCCATACCAATGTCCTGGATTAATCCCCGTCAGCAAGTAGTCGGGATTGATCCGTTTACCGACTGGATATCACTGACACCGGTCTATGCCGATTCGGGGATTAATCTCTCCCGTTTTGACTATTATCGGGGCGATTACGGTTTTTTAAACTTCTCTGCAATTGTCTCAGGAAATATTTCCGAAAATATCTTATGGCGCCTGTCCGGAGAGAAACTTGCTTATGACGGCGGGTATGGACTTCTGGGTCCGGATTATAAAAATTTTAAAGAAAGTATTATTCAGAATTTTTTTCTGGATGTCAAAAAACTATCCGGACCATGGCAATTCGATATTGGCAGCAGTTACCAGAAATACTTTCCGGGATTGACTACCCCATCTGTTCTGGGAGTTGCTAACGGCGAGACATTTTTAAACTGGACCCATGCCGGACGATTGAAAGAATATCGATCCAATTTTTATCTATCAGGCACACGGTCAAACAGTAGCGGATCGTTAAAAACCGGAATCCAGTTTACGAACTTTTTATATAATACCACAAACGATAGCTCCGTATATGTCTATACGGCCGAAGCGTTTCAATATTCGGGACTCCTAAAATGGGGTTTTCATGCAGGTCAGGGAATGATTACCATAGAAGCCCGGCCTCTGCTGGAAAGCGCCTATGTGAAGCACGGCGACTATAAAAAACGAACCCAGTTCAAGCAGTCGATTGCCTATTCAGCAGAAGGAACCCGCTTCGATTATCATCTCCGTTTTGGATCAACAAATACAAATCCGACTATAGACCTGACTGCTGAATATTCGCTGTCGAATAAACTGTCGGTTGATTTCCGCTCAGCGCTGGAATACGTTCAATATCCTCTGAGTTATTACACCGATATCGGAGGAAAAACGAACGACAGACCTGATACTGACGGATTCTCAGCATTCCGGCAAAGTCTTGGATTACGATACCAATTCGGGAATAATCACATTCAATCCCGGTTAGATTTTAGCTCCGCTGATTTTCTGACTCCGTCAAAAAGTACAATTGAATCCAGCAGTTACACACTGCAAAAAAGGTCACTGAACAGATTTTACCTGACGGAAGAATTTTATTTCGATCTTCCCTGGCGGTTTTCGCTGAAGGGGCGGACAATTTTTTCTCCTTCAACCAATCATGATTCAAATTTATTATTTCAAGGCTGGTCGCGAATTACAAAAGACCTGTTTCTTTTTAAAGACAATCTGCATATATATTTATCCGGCGATATGTATTATCTGAACAGTTCCAGTTCGATTGTCTGGTTTGAACAATTGCGTACTCAGACTCAAACCGATGTATCTTACTATACCAATGAAAGACTAAGCATCAGCGGGATAGTAGGAGCACGGATTGGACCATTTCATATTTTCTATTCAGTGTATAATGCCGAAGGACGAGCATTTTCAGCATTGCCCGGAATTCCTAACCGGAATCGCCTGAAGATATTCGGTATTGACTGGACGTTTATAAACTAATATATTATCATTATTATTAAACGAGGTGGAAAATGAACAAAACTAAAACTATCATTGCATCCTTTCTGATTCTCTTTTCCGCTTTCCTTTTCGCTGAAAATTCATCATCTGATGAACAGACTATATACTTAAAAAACGGTGATAAGATTACCGGTACGATTATCGAAACCAATGCTCAAACCGGCGATATTATCGTCGAAACAAAATATGGCAAGCTGACCGTCAAGCCGGAAAATATTCTGGAAGAAGTGGTGTCTATCGAACTGGCAACAGGAGATAAACTGAAAGGCCGGATTCTATCTAAAAACGATAAAACCACGGATCTTTTAACCGAATATGGGCTACTTAAGATTAATAACACTGATATTGTGGCTATTGAATACGAGCTTCAAGATAAGGGTCGTAAAATTGCCGCTAAAACCGAAAAATTTGCCCAGAGCAATGAACGCCAGATCGATGTGTTTTATGATCCAACCGGTTATACTCTGAAAAAGGGAGAACTCTACATTAGCGGTTTATCATGGGGATTCGGAATCACCGATAAGTTTCAAGTCACCTCAAAATGGTCCGGCTATATTGTCGGAAATTTTAACATCCGGCCAAAACTCCAGTTATTTCGCTTCGGTACTTTGGAAAAGGAACATACATTTTCAATTGGCGGACATATTCACAGCCGGAATAATCCTGATAAATATGAATGGATTGAAAAGGATTATTTGTTCAAAAAAGGATATTATGATGCATCTAATAATTACCAATGGACTTCAGTCGGCAGTGATACCATGGTATATTATGGTGCTTATAATAAAATCGGTACAAGAATAACCGTTGAAGACGAAGAAATGCGTTTTAATATCGAATCAAATGAAATCGAAAACCCCTGGATTAATTCCGTTGAACCGGACTATAGCCCCTATTACGAAGTGTTTGCTGCGTACACATTCTCAAAGGCCCGGAAGGGCAATACCGGCCAAATTTCACATACCCTGGGGGCCGTCATCAGCAAACATCCCGATAAAGATGAACTCATGTACAAGGCCTATTACGCAGGTGGTATCGATGTTCGGAAGAATCTTATTTTGAATTATGAAATTTATTATGATCCTTATTATGTGGAATGGTGGAATCGTGCTGACGGGATTTTTGGAATCTTTACTGAAAATTTATCGACCGTGAAACCTAATAAGCATTATATCTCACCCGTTCATTTTGACATTGGTTTTATTTATGCTGTCACCGATTGGCTGCGTTTCGGAATTCACTTCCAGCCCTATATTTTTGGCATTTATATGAAATTTTAATCGGCGGGTATGCTGAGTGACGATTTGAGATTGATGATTGTTGATTGAACCAACATCTCTATTTTAAAATTTTTCCGATAGGCAATATGTATAAGGGCTGCTCTTCATCCGGTAGGTTTAGAATTTTACTTACTTCATCATCTTTGAAAGCTCCGATAACCACTGTGCCGAGATTCAGGGAGACTGCCTGTAAACATACATTTTGAGCGGCATGCCCGGCTTCCATGTGCACATACCTGACGCCCCTGTCGCCGTATTTTCGGGTTGTTCGCTCATAAACCGCGGAGAATACAACAGCAATGGCGCCTTCTCTAACGCATGCTTGTCCGAGAGCGGCAACCGCCAACTTATCTCGCACGTCTCCGTCCCCGACCTTTACAAGTTCATGTTCGTCGGGCTTATATTTATAAACACCCTCTGCAAGCCCCTCAACATTGCCAATTACAGCATATACCTCAAGCGGGAAGAGTGCGCCGGCGGAAGGCGCTGTTCTATAAGCTCTCTTCGAGTCAGTAATTCCCTGCGCCGACCAGAGAAGTTGGGCGACTTCGGCAAGCGTCAACGGTTCATCTGGGTGCGCACCATGGGCAAGACACCTCCTTATAATAATACGCTTACGATTCGCAATAACAATTTTTCGGGAAACGCCGGATGTCAATTTATATCCCTTTACACTATAGGTAGTACCGGTGAGGCCACACAGACCGGTGATATTGATGCGATGAATAATTACTGGAGAACGGCGTTTTTCCCAATCGTGATCGAGGTGCAGGCTTCCGGGACGCCGCCTTCCCAGTCGGGTTTATCCTGCGGACCGGCGAACAGTATCAAAGCATTCAAAACAACTATCAGAATCATTTTCAGAACTGAACTCATTTTCTCTCCTCCACACAATTTCAAAAGAACCAATCTTGGGAAGTGAATTTGGGCATCGCAAACAGAAATTGCAACCCGAAAATGTATATCGTAATAAAAGGATATATCAGTCTCTGGAATTAATTATTGTTTCCAGGATTCGGATTTATTAAATTTCGCCGCTTATTGAATGGCGGTGTAGCTCAGTTGGTTAGAGCAGCGGAATCATAATCCGCGTGTCATGGGTTCTTCCAAAGGAACTCCAGTGGAGGAATCCCTGCTCCGCTACAAAAACTATCCTCCCGATGCGGAGGATTTTTTATATCCGGACAAAAAATTGTACACTCTTCCAGATCACTTTTACAAAGGGAAATATGGCTTGGACACGTTGTCGGATCATTTGTACAAAGGGAAAAACGTCTTGAACACATTGCCGGATCTCGATTTACGTTATATTTATTTTTATTTCAAAAATTAAAAATTATTTGTATTATTCCACAACGGAAGGATTTATGTATTACAGGTCATCATGGCTTTATTTCACTGACAAATGCTGATAAGCACTATCGTAAATTGAGAATGAGATACCATGTCAAAAGAAGCCAAAACACGCATAAAAATTAATCAACTTCTAGAAGAAGCCGGTTGGCGTTTTTTTGATGATGAGAAGGGCCCGGCGAATATTCAACTTGAAACGACCGTAAAATACAAACCGGAAGATGTTGAAAATGGATTTGAGGAGCTTGGTAATATCTCAAAATACGGCCATACTGATTACCTTCTGCTTGATAAAGATGGATTCCCGTTTGTTGTCCTGGAAGCCAAAGCCGAGAATATCCATCCTTTGACCGCAAAAGAGCAAGCCCGTAAGTACGCTGAAAATCTAAAAGCCCGTTATGTAATATTGTCAAATGGCGATACGCATTACCTTTGGGATATTCAGCTGTCAAATCCTGTTCCAATAACCCGGATACCTGGTCAGGAATCCTTACTCAGTAAGCGGAATTTCAGACCTAATCCCGATGAAATAGTCAAAGAAGTCATCAATCAGGACTATGTTATACTGACCCAGAAGCCTGATTACCGGCAAGACCCCAGATGGCACGCTGATACCCAACGGGAAAACTATCTTGCGGATAGCGGTTTAATGCTGCTGCGTCCCTATCAGATACGGGCAATTCAGTCCATCCAGAATGAGGTCAGAGAAGGAAAACAACGGTTTCTGTTTGAAATGGCAACAGGTACAGGCAAGACGCTTATCGCCGCCGCTGTTATTCGCCTGTTTTTAAGGACAAAAAACGCTAAACGAATCCTGTTTCTCGTTGACCGGCTGGAGCTGGAAGACCAGGCCTGGAAAGCGTTTCATCACTATCTCAGAAATGATTTTCAATCGGTTATCTTCAAACTTCATCGTGAAGACTGGCGGAAAGCCGAAATTGTCATCAGCACCATTCAAACCTTCATGGTGGGAGATAAATACAGACGGATATTCAGCCCCACCGATTTTGACCTGGTAATTTCCGATGAAGCCCACCGTTCCATTGGCGGAAACAGCCGGGCGGTCTTTGAATACTTTGTCGGTTATAAACTTGGATTGACCGCCACACCAAAAGACTATCTCAAGAATATCGAGAACATCGATGAACGTGACCCCAGAGAAATGGAAAGAAGGATACTTCTCGATACCTATCAAACCTTTGGATGCGAAAGCGGAGACCCGACATTCCGCTATTCATTGCTGGATGGCGTCAAGGAAGGCTATCTTGTCAGTCCGGTTGTCATTGACGCCCGCACGGAAATAACCACAAAACTACTTTCCGATGAGGGCTATTCAATTCTGACCAAGGACGAAGAAGGCAACGACGTTGAAAAAATATTTGTCCACCGTGATTTTGAACGCAAATTCTTTTCACGAAAGACTAATACAGCGTTTTGCAAAGCCTTTATGGAAAATGCTCAAAAAGACCCGTTTACGGGTGAGACAGGAAAAAGCATTGTCTTTTGTGTCAGTCAGAACCACGCCGCTAAAGTCACCGGCATCTTAAATGAACTTGCTATGCAGATGTATCCCGGAAAATACAAATCGGATTTTGCTATTCAGGTTACATCAAGGATAAAAAATGCTCAACAGTTTACCATAAACTTTGCCAACAATAGACTTCGTGGTCACAGTAATTGGCTGGATGGCTATAAAACCAGTAAAGCACGGGTCTGTGTGACGGTTGGAATGATGACCACCGGTTACGATTGCAGGGACATTCTCAATCTTGGTCTCATGCGGCCAATCTTTTCACCAACGGATTTTGTCCAGATAAAAGGTCGGGGCACACGCAAATATACCTTTACCCACAAAGAACGCAACAGCATCGGCGACATGGAAGAATACCGCAAAGCGAAAGAGGGCTTTACCATCTTCGATTACTTTGCCAACTTCGAATACTTTGAAGAGAAATATGATTACGACCAGGTATTGAAAATTCCACTGGAAGGTGATGGTAAACCTGGTCAGGAACCGCCACAACTGTACTCTACCCTTATCAGTAAACAAGACGATTATATCATTCAGGCTAATGATATTTCAAAGCCGGAGTGGAAAATCGACTACATGATGTGGGGACATTTCAGCGACCGGGTACGGGCTGATGACTTTATCGTTGAAAGCGTTGAGCGCGGTGACTTTCAGGCTGCTGAAGATTATATCATTCAGGAGATGTTTGATAAACCCACTGAACACATAAACCTTGAAAAACTTCGCAAATCACTCCAAATCGACCGCCCGTTGACCTTGCGAGAAATCCTGGAACATATCTTTGGCTTCATTCCGAAATTGAAGACCCGGAAGGAATTGCTGGACGATGAAACTGAGAAGTTCATCTCCATCTATCATCCTGATCCCGGTCTGATAATTCCCATTAAACATTTTCTGAATTCATATATCAGTGATGAGGAAATCCGTAAAATCGTTGATACCAAAGAATACGCTAAACTGGTAACAACATCCATTATTGAAGATTTCCGGGCTTTGACACCGGAATATCGGGAACTGATTCCCCGCTATGTAAAAGATTACGTCCAATTATAATAACAACTACTATGAGGTTGCATGCTTGATCAGGAAACCAGACACAAAATAGACAATGCCAGAGATATACTGGTCGGCAAAGTCCCTAATCCTCAATCCCAAGTTGAACAAATTACAATAGCATTGATTTACAAATTCATGGATGACATGGACAAGGAGTCTGTTGGTTGGGGCGGCAAACCAACCTTCTTTTCCGGTGAATATGAGAAATACGCCTGGTCACGAATATTTGATCCGAAAACCGGCGGACATGAATTAATCATATTGTATCAGGAGGCGATAGAAAAACTCAATCACAATCCCAATATTCCCCAACTATTCAGGGATATTTTTAAAAACGCTTATCTGCCGTACCGTGACCCGGAAACATTGAAGATGTTCCTGAAAGAGATTAATGAGTTCAGCTACGACCACAGTGAGCGGCTGGGAGATGCTTTTGAGTACCTGTTATCAGTATTGAGTTCACAGGGCGCGGCGGGACAGTTCAGAACACCTCGGCACATCATTGATTTTATTGTAGCGGTCGTCAGTCCCCGCAAAGAGCAGACGGTTCTTGACCCGGCCTGTGGCACGGCCGGTTTTTTGATTTCTGCTTTTAAACATATCATGCAGACCAATGGCAAAGACCGCCCCGGCGACCAACTGGATTCCGACGAGCAAAGACGGCTGCTGACCAATTTCACCGGTTATGATATTTCTCCCGATATGATCCGGCTGGCCCTGGTGAATATGTATCTCCATGGCTTTCCAAACCCGCAAATTCACGAATACGATACCCTGAGCAGTGAAAACCGCTGGGACGAGACCTTTGACGTCATCCTGGCGAATCCCCCGTTTATGACCCCGAAGGGCGGAATCCGGCCCCATAAACGCTTCTCCATTCAGGCGAACCGCAGCGAAGTGCTGTTTGTGGATTATATCGCCGAACATCTGAATCCCGGCGGTCGGGCCGGCGTGATTGTACCGGAGGGCATTATCTTCCAGTCATCCAATGCCTATAAAGCCCTGCGGAAAATGCTGGTGGAAAATTATCTCTGGGCGGTGGTAAGTCTGCCTGCTGGCATCTTTCAGCCTTATTCCGGTGTGAAAACATCTATACTGCTGATGGACAAAGCCAAAACCAAACAGAGCGATTTGATTCTGTTTTTGAAGGTAGAAAATGATGGTTTCGACCTGGGAGCACAGCGACGGGCGATAGATAAAAATGACTTGACTGAAGCCCTGCAGATTCTGAAAAGCGAGAATTCTGATAATACCGAACTGGCTCACATGGTGGCAAGAAGCAAGATTGCCGAAAGTGGAGATTGGAATTTGTCCGGGGAACGGTATCGGGTAGATGATGATTTGGGAATTTCAAATTATGAAATGGTTGAATTAGGTGAACTTTGCGAATATATTCGTGGCGTAACATACTCAAAATCGGATGAAGTTGATAAAGATGGATTAATTGTATTAAGAGCTAATAATATCGATGTTAATTCAGGCACAATTAAATTGACAGAATTAAAACGGATTAAAGAAACAGTGATAGTAAGTGATAATAGAAAATTGAAAAAAGATGATATTTTCATTTGTGCAGCTAGTGGAAGTGAGAAGCATATTGGGAAAGTTGCATTTATTGAAAATGATATGGATTATTACTTTGGTGGATTTATGGCTGTTATAAGAGTGAATGGTAAAGTAAATCCTAAGTATTTATTCGAAAATCTAAAAAACGATCATTTTAAAAATCACATTAAGATGAGTACAATTGGTGCAAATATCAGGAATTTAAAATTTTCTATTATTAGAGATTTCAAAATCCCCCTCCCACCATTATCCGTCCAGGAAGAGATAGTTGCTGAAATCGACGGCTACCGGAAAATCATCGATGGCGCTCGTCAGGTTGTCAACAACTGGAAGCCCCGTATCAAGATTGACCCGGATTGGGAGATGGTGGAATTGGGGAAAACTTGTGAAATCAATCCTAAGAAATTTGAAGTAAAAGATTTACCAGACGCCACATTAGTATCTTTCGTTCCAATGGCGATACTAAACGAAAATAATATGGAGTTCTTTCCTGTTGAAGAAAAGACAATATCGGAAGTATATACGGGGTATACATATTTTAAAGAGAATGATGTCTTACTCGCAAGAGTTACTCCTTGTTTTGAAAATGGAAAAGCAGGTATAGCAAAGAACTTGAAAAATGGAATTGGATTTGGTTCAAGTGAATTTTTCGTTATTCGCCCGAATGACAAATTATTACCCATTTTTATCTATGTAGTGATTACTGCAGATTCATTTCGGAAAGTTGGAAAAACAAAAATGACAGGGACTGGTGGTTTGCAAAGAGTACCAAAAGACTATTTAACTCAATTCAAGATTCCACTGCCTGATATGATGACTCAGCAAAAAATTATTAACCTGATTGAATCCGAGAAAGAGGTAGTCAATGCTAATAAAAAACTCATCACCATCTACGAGCAGAAGATAAAAGACAGGATTGCAGAGGTTTGGGGAGAGGAGACTGAGAATTAAAACACACAAAGCATGTAATTATATATACCGAGCAATGTTAATATATTGACATTTTGGTTTGAATGTATTACTTTTGAGATGTTCGTAAATGACAAATGATGTACAGGAAATTCTCAAAAAAATAAAAGTTTTAGTTTGCAGCGAGGGAAAGTATCGACTATCCCGCCATGCGAGTGACTATATTGACCAAAATCTATCTTCAAGACCGGATATTGAACACTGCATTCGATATGCAAAAACCATCAGCGGAATCGAAAAAGACACAAAAGGTGTATCGGTTGATGGATTTAAATATACTATCAAGGGCGCTTCAAGATGCGGGACGGCCTTTTATACAACAGGATTGATTATCGAATCTGAAGACGGAGAAATCTATTTTTTTATTACTGCTCATGAAATAAAGGAGGAGAAATGAGTTTGTTTAACTATCGCTGTGCCGAATGCGGCCAGGGAATTGTTAAGGACACAGTGAAACAAAATCATCAAGTTATGGTTGATGGTGTGGAGTTTTATATTCCAAAGGCTATCATTGGAGTTTGTGAACATTGTGGAACCACAAACTATGCCGGTGAAGAGCTTCATCGCTGGGAGCAGGTATACAGAGAATGGCAAACAAAATCTGAAAAATATGTATCCCCAGCGCAGATTAAAGAAATCCAAGATTGCCTGTCACTTAACCAAAACGAATTTGCGGATTATCTCGGTGTAAGCCGTCAATCCCTGGCAGCCTGGGCGAATGAAAAACGGGCGCAGGTTCAGCCTGACAACGTTGATATTACGCTTAGAATACTCTATAGTGAAATCGGTAAAATCAGCCGTCCCGTATCTCAAAAAATGTTTGCTGAATACTATCGACGAGCCGGAAAAGCAGCAGCTCCACCGGAACATTCTGTTACTGAGAATAAAGAAGAAATCTTATCCATGATTTTACCGATTACTACGTACAATGTTATTCGACAAAAAGCGCAGAAAAACAATTCCAGTGTTTTTACTGAAATTGTAAGGTTGTGCGAAACCTGCAAACTGACGGATACGTATGTAAATTCTATATGGGGAACAGGTGAAAAATCTGAAACAATGACGATACTAATGAATAATGCTAAATTCTCACACTCATTTTTATATAATTTAAAAAAGGAAGATGATCCGAAATATGCCTACAGCAAAAACTAACAAACAAGCAATTCCAAAGGACTATAAAAAAGCCGTTCCTAACATTAATTTGGTTGATATTATTTTTCAATCAGGCTCATGGGAACTGATTCGGGAAAAATTAGGTGATGAGAATCATATTGATTTGGAGTTTAATACTGAAGTATTGGAGCAAGATACCCACCATACGGTATTTAAACAAAAATTTCTGGTAAAAGTGATTGCTAAAGATCAAAAAGATTCCGCCGTAAATATCAATTGTAATATTATTGTGACTTGTGAATCGGAGACTGAAATTACCAAAGAATTTTGGGATGCCTATCAGCAGATCAGTCTTCCTGTAATAACCGTACCCTATTTCCGCGAGTGTGTGTATAGTATTTCCGGGAAAATGGGTATCCCGCCTATCGTAGTTCCTCACTGGGTGAAATAGGTTTACGACAGTGTTTTTTACCGTGATAGAATATGCTCTCATTGGAGCCGATATACTTTTTAGGGACGAATAAATAGGTTCTACTACAATTCCGGAGTGTTCACTTTTTGTCCCGGAAAATACCTGTTTGACAAATTCAAAAATGATATTAAATTGATTCAGGACACGAAAAGAATATTATGTGCATTCATTTAACCTTTGAGTATAAAAAAGCCGCCCAGTGCCTGAATTATTTCGCTATTCAGGAGGGTGGCAAAATCAACAAGATGAAAGCCTTGAAACTGGTGTATTTTGCGGACCGCTATCATCTGCGGAAATATGGCCGTCCGATCACGAATGACGAATACTTTGCCATGGAGTATGGTCCCGTTCCATCCAATGTCAAAGATATTTGCGGGATGAATGAAACCCAGTTTGGCAGTTTTGAAAAAGACTATTATGCCCGGTTTTTGTCGCCGGTTGATAAATATGAATATCGATCTGTTTCAGCACTGGACACCGATGTATTGTCCGAATCCGATCTTGAAGCGCTGCAAGTTTCATGGAACTCTTTTGGCGCCAAAAATCAATACGAACTGGCCGACATCGCCCATAAATACCCGGAGTGGCTGAAACATCAGGAAATGCTAAAAACCAGTCCCCGTATCCGTATGAATCTTGAGGATTTTTTAGCAGATTCCGGAATAGAGCCTGTCCTCTGCTGGAGTCTTACTCCTGATGATCGGACAGACCGTATCGAACAGTTAAAAGAGAACTCCCATATTGAATCTCTCTGGAGATAAAGATTGCCTGAGTTTTCGCCGGAAGCCCGGATAAAAGCCTCCATTCAGCCCGGTTCAGTCTACTATTTTCCCGATGAAGAATTAAGTTCCAACGAGCCCCATTACTTCATTGTACTAAATCACAGTCCGTCAGACGATATGGTACTGCTGTTAGTCTGTTCGTCTTCTCAAATAGAGAAAGTAAAACGCCGTCGTTCCGGTTTGCCAGGTACATGTATCGAGATCGCCATGAGCGATTATAAGGATTTCACTGTTGATTCTATCGTGGATTGTAACAACGTTTTTAAAAGAAGCATCGGTCACCTGGTTTATAAGCTGAATTCCGGTGAACTGACGATAAAAAATGAAATGAATCTAGCCATCGTTCAGCAACTGCGCTCAGCGGTTTTAAGAAGCACATTAGTATCCAGAGAAGATAAGCAGATGCTTATTGTTGAATAATCATCACAGTCTGAAAATCATTGAGAATTTATATGAAAAAAATTTATTATTGCATTATGGTTATATGTATATCCATAACTTTATTTTCCCAGACTCTCGTTTTCGAGGGCAACTTCGGGGAAAAACAGTATGACATAAACACGATTCGGAATATCCGGTTTACAATCGACGATTCTCTGCCCACTCACTCATTCAGCCTGCATACCGCGACCGGTATCCGGCAGTTCGCATTAATGGACATCGACACCGTTTTTTTCAAAGATTCCACCCTTTTATCAATTACTCACAATGGAGAAACTTCCGATTTTCGGACAGTCGATGTGGATTATTTTGATATTTGCCCGATTCATCTTCCCGATCGGTCACCCAATGCCATACAAGGGTCGCAGTTTATGCAGCAAATTATAAACATGGAATTCAATCAGCGTGAACCTCTGATCCGGGACCAGATTTTAGCCGGAAATATTCCCGATTTTTTGAGGAATTTGATTACACTTTCGTCCCAATTCCAGGATGTGAATGGTGTCACTCACACGGTTGAATATGATGTTTTTCCAGATTACCTGGCAATCGGCTCGAATAACGATTTTTGCCGAAATCCCATGGGGCCCAAAAGCGCTCAGGCAATCGCTGATGCTTTCGGATGTATTCTACCAACCAGAAAATTAGTTGACGATATCTGGAAACACGCGACCATTCATTTATCTCCTATACCCTATGCACCGGTGGGTACCGAAAACAACAAAGTGTATAAATTCATTCAACATAACACCGATATTGAGACTGCCCGTATAACCGCCGGAGGACAGTTGGGCGAACTCATTTTGGGAATAAAAAAGGATGTCGTGCTCACTAATATTCTGCTGACCAAACCCGGATTTGTGGCTATCTACGGCTGGCATTATACTACCGGTGTTCCCATTCAGCCATTGTACGTCGGCCATGTGGATTTTTACGTGGACTACAGTCATGGAATCCGGCTGATCAATGCGGTCATGCGGGTGGACGGCATCCCGATGCGGGCTCAGGATATTCTGCGGGATCCTGTTCTTTACAAACTAATCAGTGACGAAAACGGCCCTATGTCTCAACCCTATTATAACTATTGAGTTAATGAATGAAAAAATTACTGATACAACACTTCCTCGTAATTGCAACCATGTTCCAATGTTTATCGGCGTCAAACATAATCATTAGTTTTAACAACGGCAGTGCTGACTCGCTGAATATTGACGACATTACAAAATTTTATATCGCCGACAGGAGTGCTAATGCCATTAATGTCTCACTGCTTCCGGAACAACGCTGGCGTGTCGTTCCCGGTCAGCTTGCTCTGTTTCAAAACTATCCGAATCCTTTTAACAATACAACCGTTATTCCTTTTCAGTTACCCAGAGAATGTGACGTAAAAATAACGGTTTACGATCTGCTTGGGCGGAAAGTAATGCGAATTGTAGACAGGCGTTTCCCCGCCGGGTATCATCGACTCTCACTGGCTGCTGAATCCCTGTCGAGCGGCGAATATCTGTATACCATTACAGCAGATAAATTCAGGGAAACGAAAAAATTCAGTATCATAAAATAAATTTTAACGGGTGATTATCTCATCACCCAAAAGCGGAGTCATTATGCAAATCATTGATCTGAACGATGAAAACAAACATCTTTACTTTGTCTGTCTGGAAGATTGGTCGGATGAAATGAAAGAAGCCGGTAATCATAAGGAGCTATGGTATAATAAAATGAAAGACCGTGGACTGCGGGTCAAGTTTGCTGCGGATGACGCTGGAGTTATCGGCGGAATGATCCATTATCTGCCCATTGAACATTCCATCGTGGAGGGAAAAGACCTCTATTTTATCAACTGTATCTGGGTGCATGGTTATAAAGAGGGCCGCGGGAATTTCCTGAAACAGGGTATGGGCAAAGCCTTATTAACAGCAGCTGAAGATGATGCCCGGGAACTGGGCGCCAGGGGTATTGCAGCCTGGGGAATCTCACTGCCTTTCTGGATGCGGGCAGCCTGGTTTAAAAAACAGGGTTATCAGAAAGTGGATAACTTGCAGGGTCAGGTTCTGCTCTGGAAACCGTTTGCTAATGATGCAGAAGCCCCGTCATGGATCCGGCCAAAAGCCGATCTTGATTTCGGACTTGAGCCTGACAAAGTCGTCATCAATGCCTTCAAGAACGGCTGGTGTCCCGCTCAAAACCTTTTATTCGAACGCGTCAAACGGGCTGCAGCGGATTATCCCGATGATGTTGTTTTTCGGGAAGTCGACACCTTTGAAAAAAAATCAATATCAGAGTACGGTTTGACCGATGCAATGTTTATCAATAAACGAGCGGTTCGAAACGGTCCACCGGTAAGCTATAAAAAGATACAAAACATACTGAAAAAAAATGTGAAACGATTACATAAGAATATCGGCAAATCATAAGCGGAAGCCGCCATTCCTCAGTTATTTACAGCCTAAACTGAGCGATTTATGTAACACAAACACTCTTGTTTGTGAAGAGAGTATAAAATAAATGCGGTAAATCAAATAGCTAGGAGTAAGTCATTGAAAGAATCGACGTTGTCATGTTTAGAATCGCCAAATTTAGGTCCAAATATCCACAGCGTTAAGCTTTCATTAAATCCGTTCAAAAAAACATATCTCAATTGCCGGGGAATTCTTATATTTTCAGCATGAATGACAGAACTAAAAAGCAGCAGATTGATCGAATGAAAAATTTTGAATCACACTTTGAAAAGTACCGGAAAAAAATTATCGGCGATGGTCGCAGCTACCATTTTCCTTCAGGCTACAAACCAATCATTTATGCCGATTGGGCTGCCAGCGGGAGATTATACAAGCCGATCGAAGATTATATCAGTAATGAACTGGGGCCTTATGTGGCAAACACCCACACGGAAAGTACGTTGACCGGCACTGTCATGACTTCGGCATATCACCAGGCCCATGATATCATTAAGCGCCATGTCAATGCTTCCGATGAAGATGTATTGCTATTCGCGGGATTCGGAATGACAGCCGTTATTAATAAGTTTCAACGAATTCTAGGTTTGCGCATTCCTGAAAAATACAAAGATAAAATTACTGTCTGCGAAGACGATCGCCCTCTGGTGATAATCACTCACATGGAACACCATTCCAATCAGACAACCTGGGAAGAGTGCTGCGTGGATATTGCCATCCTGTGTAAAAAAACCGATGGGACACCCAACCTGGATCATCTCCGAAGTATCCTGGACACCAACCGGCAACGCAGCACGATCATTGGCTCCTTTACGGCCTGTTCTAATGTAACCGGGATAATGACACCATATCACGAAATGGCCGAAATACTGCATGAATACAATCGCCTCTGCTTTATTGATTTTTCCGGGTCCGCACCTTACGTCGATATGAATATGCATCCCGATAATGATGCCCAAAGATTGGACGCTATCTTTTTTTCCCCACATAAATTTTTAGGCGGCCCAGGATCATCGGGAGTCATCCTTTTCAATAAAAACCTGTATCACAATACTGTCCCCGATCACCCCGGCGGAGGGACAGTGGTCTGGACAAATCCCTGGCATGCACACCGTTTTTTTGAAGATATCGAAATCCGTGAAGATGGAGGCACACCGGGCTTCCTGCAAGCGATCCGGGCCGCTCTTACGATTTTACTCAAGGAAGAAATGGGTGTGCAGAACATCATGAAGCGGGAACATTATCTGGTCAATCGTTTAATGGACAAACTGGAAAAAATTGA
>Ga0268276_1001038_pt1 | contig 29372 bp, 48 predicted proteins | sample saktaG_4_FD_190145 | JGI IMG/M metagenome (GOLD analysis project Ga0268276, IMG submission 190145) | Saline water microbial communities from Sakinaw Lake, British Columbia, Canada - sak_2010_1_5_45m | ecosystem: Environmental > Aquatic > Non-marine Saline and Alkaline > Saline ...
GTTCTAACCTATATTCTGCGCTTGGCCTCACTCATTCGCCGAAGTGGGGGCTTGAGAGCATAGAAGAAAAGGTTATCGTTCCTGAGGTAAACGGATATTGGTTACTCTCTATTGCTAGCTTTGTCGGCGAGGATTACGCCGTCCTTTGGGAGGGATCTCACCACGACGAGCTCGTTGATGCCAGGGATAGGATTCAAAAGATAAAAGCCGGAGCCAGTATGCTTGATGAGCTGGAAGGAATCCGAAGGCAGATTGATGATGTCCTCGCCTGGAGCAAGTGGCGCTTCGTCAGTGAGTTACTGTCAGATAAGATAGTCACCTGGCCAGAGCCGCTGGACTTTCAAATAGCAGACCTTCCTCCCAGCACAAGCAATGAGATGTTTTCCTTCTTTGACCAAGTAAAAGACTTGTTTGGTGTCATCATCGTCTCCCAGCCAACCAAGATTTCCACCATCGGCTTGCAGAGGACCATAGACTTGCTACGGGTAAAGCAGATTCCCATTATCGGCTTGGTGGCCAATCAGGACGGCTTTCTCAATTGCCATGGTGAAATCGAGTACCAGTTCTTGTCCCCCCAAGTTGACCTAAAGGATATTGCCCAAAAAGCGAGCATACCCCTTCTAGTGTCAATTCCCCAGACTAGCAGCAAGGAGAAGGTAAAGACCTACTTCTTGAAGCTGGCAAATAAGGTAATCGATTCAAAGCCAGTGGTGCTCAAGGAGGTTACCCTGGGCAGAAAATTCAAGAGAAAGTTAGTTAAGGGAATAATCAGGAGGGTATAGATGGCAGGATTAGTTGAGCAAATGTTCCGTAGATTCATGGCACGGCAGGCACATTTCTTTGATAGTCTATCCAAGGATGCCAAGAAGAAGCTAGCTGGGGTCGAGAGCAAGTATGCCGAGCTTAGGGTGACCGGCCATGAAGGGGGCGTTTTGTACTTCCAGTATAAGGGGCAGCGTCTCCAAATGCTTGACCAGGCTCCGTCAGTGCCCTATGAGAAACTGGACAAATTCTTGGTCGACGGTGATTTAGTGAACTATCCCAGCGGCGACGAGGTGCTCCTCGATGTTATTGATGGCAGCCTTTCCCCCAGGGCGGCAATCAGCAGAAAATACTTCAGGGCTAACACCGATAAGATAATTTATGACACTGAAGAATTTGCGCAGGCTTTCGAGCAGTTCCTGGCTGAGATGCGGATGATATTGGGAGGACGAAGTGCTAGCTGAAGCACCATTTGCTCTTTTGATTGCCGGGGCAGCCCTATTAGGACTATATCTGGCGAACCTCTTTTATGACTGCGGCATGCCCCAGTATATTAGCCGGAAGCTAGGTCATTTAGGTGGGTGCGTTGGTTTCTTGTTGTGCCCGCTATTATTCAGTGCTTTTTGGTGGCCACTAATCCTAACCACAGGCTTTACCATCCTGCTCCTCTACGCCAGGCTATTCAAGCCGGATTATTTTCGTGGCGTGGGCGGTTCAGGGAGACCACAGGCACTGGCTGAGATACATTTCCCGGCAACAGGGATCGTGCTTATTGGTATATGCTGGGGGCTACTGGGTGAGCCTTGGCTGGCCATCGTCCCGCTAACCTTTATGGGAGGAGGCGATGCTATAACCGGACTAATTCGGAGCAAGGTATATGGCAGAGAAGTAAAAGGCAACTGGGGAAGCATGGGGATGCTCATTACCTGCCTAGTGCTTGCCTGCTTTATTACACCCTACTGGATTGGTGCTGTTGGGGCCGTTACTGCGGTGATAGCCGAGAAATATACCAAAACAACGAAATATGTTGATGACAACCTAACTATCCCCCTTTCTAGTGCTTTTGTTATGGCACTTTTACATATTTACTTTTAAGGAGGTCTTAAATGAAAGAGAAAATTAAAGCACATCTCTTTACCCTGCCTAGGTGGTTTGCTGCCCCCTTCTTTGGGTGCTCCCTTTTGATGGGTGCTGTGCTAGCCGGGGGCCTTGGTGCTAATGCCTGGATAGCACTGGTTGGTGGCTTGCTTATTATGGCTGGAGGGCACTCGTGGAACAGCTTTCTTGACTATGCCTGGACCGGGTTAGATAAAGGTGAAGTTGGGGAGCGCAGTGCCGAGAAGGATTACGCCGGCGGACAGAGTATTATAGCTCTCGGCATTGTTAGTGAAAAAGAGGTTTTGTTTAATGCTATCGGCTGGTATATTCTGGCTCTGGCCCCTCTAATATACTTGGCGATAAATGTCTCCTGGATTATCCTGCCCCTAGCTATCGCTGGTATGCTAGTGACCTTCTGGTATGCCTGGGGGAAATTCAACTGGACCCACGAGACTGCACTTGCTGCTGGGGTTGGCCCAATAGCGGTTTTACTTGGTATGTTCTCAGTTAACCCCAGCCCGCCGTGGATTACCGGACTAATAGTCAGCGTCCCCGTTGCCGTAATACTCTGCTACCTCGGGTTGGCTTTCGACGAGTGGCCTGATGCCGAAGCAAACCTAAAGAAGGGTGTTAAAAGCCTAGCCTACAAGGTGTGGCAATACGGCATAAGTCTGGAGTGGTATCTGATGTCCTGGTTTCTGTTCGTATTCGTCTACCAGGTTTTTCTAATCGCTGTAGGTATCCTATCTCCAATGACTGCGCTTACCTTTTTAACCTTTCCCGGCTTCATCGCCTGCCTAGTGCTGCTGAAAGCAAACTTCAGAAAAGTGGGGGGCATTCTCGTTATAGTGGCGGCACTATACCCAGTTTTGCTACTAGTCGGAGAAATTATAGGAGGCTAGCATGACGGTACTCGTAACTGGAGCATCGGGCTTTGTTGGTTCTGCTCTTATCCCTCTCTTGATAGAAAAGGGGCATCGCGTGTATGGGCTGTCGCGGCACCCCCCTATTGGCTCAAGAGACCTTATCCCCATCGTCGGTGATGTAACCGAGCCTAACCTCGGATTGAAGGATGCGCCTGAGGACATCACAGCTATCTACCACTTGGCTGGAATTCACACTCTTAACCAAGAGGACAAGGACAGCTTGATATGGAAAACCAATGTAGAAGGCACAAGGAATGTCCTTGCTTTCTGCCTTAAACATGATATCCCTGAGCTATCTTTTACTTCGACAGCATACACCTGGCCGGTTAATCCCTACGGTTTAAGCAAAATTGAGAATGAGAGTGCCATAACTGAGTTTGCTAAGGAGCACAACATCGAGGTGACTATTCTCAAGCCGTCAATAGTTATGGGAACAGCTGAACATCCCTACCCAGGGCACCTCTCTCAGTGGGTATCAGCGGTAATACAGGTCCACCGCAGGGCAGAGCTTATCCGGAGAAAGATTGAGGGCACACTGCGTCTGCCGGTAATCGAGCCTCTGTTTCGGATTAGGGGTAACCCGAAAGGTAAACTTAACCTCATTCAGATTGACCAGGTGGCCTGGGGCATAGCCAACATTGAGGAAGCCGGCACTTTCTGGCTGACTCACCCTGACCCACCAACTCTGCAGCAACTAGTCGACTGGATCGGCGAACTCATCATGGTCAGGATGAGGTTCGAGCCGGAGTTTAAGTCGACCCCCATTGAGGCAGCATTCCAGAAGATGACTGCTGCCTTTACCCCTTATCTTCAGGGTGACAATTTCCCCAGCAACCTGCCGCTCTCCCCGCCAATCATCAAGAGCTTCATTCAGGAGACCGTCAAGAGAAGCCTCTAACTTGACCAATTGCCCATCAGAGTTTAGAATTGAGAGAAAGGGAAAACGGGGCAAGCGAGGATAATTTGCTTGCCCCGTTCCTTTTTGGGTGAGGACTCTAATGGAGGTTCGCTATGGTAATGGAAAGAATAGAAAAGGCCTTTGGCCTCCCCAAGCTCTCCGATCTTCCTAAAACACTGGAGAAATTCCCTGACGAGAAGCAGCTCAAGGCAATAAAACAGGTTCTCACTATAGCCGAGAGAGTCGCCAAAAGTGCGCCGGAGCTCGACCAAGTCGTCATGCTGATTAAGGAAATCAACTCCATGCCCCTCGAGAAGCTGGAGAAACTTGAGAAGCTGCTGAAACGCATTGAAAAGATAATGAAGCATGCCCCTCAAGATTTGCTGGGGTTCCTGGCTAGCTTGAAGGAGGAGTGAACTAAGGAGGATATTATGGCTACTGCAAAAAACGAAGCGTGTATTATGGCTGGTATGTCCTTATTCATGGAGCATGGAGCATTCAGGGCCGAAGTAAAAACTCCTATTGTCTGGCAAGCGAACCTACGTGGTTTGGTTGCAAAGGAAGATTTTATCATTCCCCATTCAGAGTTGGCCATATATAGCAAGGCTGCTGGTCAGGAGGTGATCGCTTTCTTTATGACGCGAAATATGGCCTTCGCTGCCTACGAAAGACCAGATGGAGGCTGTGGGTTTGTCTATGGCAGACCAGGGGAAGTGTTACAAAATGCCTTGATAGACAGGGCTAATGATATGTGGCCGAGGTAAAAAAGGAGAAGTGATATGCCTTTGGGATTAGACCCTGAAACCCTTCTTTTTGTTGGAGTTATAGGGGGCATAGGTACAGCAGCAACCTATGGCGCATTTCACTATGCTGAAAAAGCTGGTCCTCGGCTCACCATAAACGATTTGCGACCGGCTTTTCCTTGGGAAGGTCTCCCCCTCCCAATATTTTTGTATAGGAGGCCAGAACTAATAGAGGAATTGAGGAAGAGGTAATTGAATACATCTATTCCCAGCTTGCTTATCACTTCTATTAGCAAAGCCGCGGCCAATGCTACTATCTCACCGGGTACGCTTCAGCCGTGGGTTGATGAAATAAATAGGCGTGTAGCCGAAGAGGGTAAATTCCCCCAGCCAGCCGTAGCCTATATACCCTTTTCGCCACCTCCAGTATTCTGGGATTATAAGTGCCGGAAGTGCCGTTTCTGGCAATCGCCAGACTCCTGCCAAGTAGTTGAGGGCGAAATCTCCCCTGGGGGTTGGTGTGCTATCTGGTTACCACCTGAAGACAAGCCCGCCTTCTCCTGGATAAATGAGCTATTGAGGGGGGATTGGTAATGACTGAGCCTAGGACTTTGGGACGGGTAGATTTTATGCCCCGCAAGAAAGTCTGGCGCGTTATCTGGTATAAAGGCGCAGCAGATATTCCAGCAGGCGATTATCCTACAAAGGAAGAAGCTGAAGATGCTTTACGAGAACTTGTAGCTAGAGGCACTGTTACCCCAGAGGTTACAAGGAATCTTCCAGAAATAATAGCTCGTTTAGATTACTCAAAAACTGTTCCACCTGAGATACAAAGTAGGGTGGAGAAATTACTTTTTAGTTTGCCACCTGAATTAGAACCAAACATAAAAAGAATCATAGTCACCGACAAAATGATTGTAAAATTTGGCGAACCTGGAAAGGGATATAGTGCTCAGTGGGTAGACTCTGAGCGGATAATGCGGTTGAATCACAGATTTACCGACGGAGACTTTTATCACGAAGTGGCTCATGCCCTAAATCCTGATAAGTCGGAAAAAGAAGTAGAACAATTGGGACGATTGCTTGAAGAACGTATAAAAACCCTCCCCAAAGCCAGTGGTAATCCAGGTTTTACTACTGAAGCGGAACGCAAATCATTACACGAGAGAATATTCGGCAAGGGTTCTACACCACCTCTCGAGAGATTAGGCAAGGGAGAGACGCTAAATAACCTATTGCCTATGACACCAGAAGAGGGACCTCCGTTGCCGAAGGGTTTAGGACTCAGATGGCCGTGGAAAAAGTGAGCTATGAAATATCTAGCACTGGAATTACCCTCACCGGTGAGAAACCTCAAAATAAAAGAGGATTTGGACCTCCAGATACGCCAGAGGGAACTTTTCCGACAAAGAGCAAAGCTAGGTCCCGAAGTTGTGCCGGCTATCTTCCAGCCACTAATTGAACCTGATGGGGGTCAGCTCTGCGCTATATTCATAGCGCCTGGCGAAAACCACCTCGTCTTTCGAGATGAAATAGCACCAACAAAGCTTTGGGATGAGTGGTATCGTGAGTACAGGATATGGAGTTTAGGCAGAGTCGCTGACATCGAAAGCATTGAGGTAACGGAGGCTGAGGTTATCTACCACTGGTGTTATTCCTTCGCCAACCTGTATGAAAGCGGCCTGCACTACAGCGGGAGGCAGGATCGGACTGGCGTGCTATATTCCTCAACTTGGAACCATATGCTAGCCAACAAGCCGCAAGTCCCTATACTCTTGAGGGGTGGTTACCGACGTATTGAGCCTGAAATCTACTACGGGGACAGGGATGCTGCCGAAGAGTATGCGAGGGGTTTATGATCTTACTGCGGGAAGTCGACAAACCAAAGAGCCTGGGTGAGAAGATAGCGGAGTATCTTGCCAGACCTCCTCAGCCGATTCTCAAGTTCTATGGTGATTTCAGCACTGAGAGAGCCAATGGCAAGAAACACCTGCTCTTTGCCGTGAGAAACGGGTTACCCCTTCCACTCCTCTACGGTATATATGTTAAGGTGAGATACGATTCCTTCACTGACTATATTGAGAAGACAGACCATATTGGGCCGTTCAGCACCGATGACTGGAGACTGACACTTGATACCCTTGAGCCTGCCGGAGTAGAAATACGAGTAGGGCTAGTCCCTTTTGAGATAATGACTGACAATATGTTAGCATCAATTTGATGGAGGGGAAGGCATGGGAATTGGCAGGATTGCTGAAATTTTACTGAAACCTACAGACCCCAAAGAAGGACCTCCAGTGCCTGGTAGTTGGGATATCTCTTGGCCGGGGTTTATGAAGCGGGGTATAGACCGCCTAATCAAAGAACCTCCATGGGTAACCATCCCGAAATACGGCTTGAAAGAGGAGCTGAAACGAGAGTTTGAAGTAGTAACCGGTCGAAAGATCGAGTAGGACTTGCCAGAAACCTATTTTGTAGGTAAACTAAAAAAGAAACATAGAAAATGGGGCAAGCGATAATGCTTGCCCCATTTCTTTTGGGTAAGGTAGGAGGCTAGAATGCCAGAACTGGGAGAGCTAGTAGAGATAGAGATAACCAAACCCTTGCCTGAGAGTGGCGGCATCGATATGACCTACAAGATTGAGGGCACGGTCAAGATGTTTGATGCCGTAGGTGCTCCCCCATGGGTCTACGCTGAGGTGAGGAGGAAAGAGTGGTGGAAGCCCGAATTCATTGAAGAAGTCAGCTATGAGCGGGGCTTCCCAATACCAGTAACCGGAAGCTTCAGCATTGATTTTAAGCCCAAAAAGGAAAGCGATTACGAGGTTACTGTTATAGCTACCCCCGCTCCTTTATCCCTCCCCGTTGTTGGGGTGTTTCCCATCACTGGCAAGAGCGACGTGATGAAGATTAGGATCTCTGAAAAGCCCGAAGGGCAATATTTGAATCTCAAAATAACTTCATACGCAAAGATTTAGGAGGAGGAATATGGTAACAAAAGCAAAGCTAGCCGTGTACCCACAAGTATTGACCGTGATGCCGGGTGATAGGGTAAGGGTCGTCACCGAATTTGACTATATCGGCCCTAAGCTAGACAACGCCAGAATGATCAGCGCAATCTGGTACAAATCCCTGCTTGATCCCCATAATGAGATAGTTCGCGGGGAAAAAGTGTTCAATATTCCTGACAGCCCCCCACCAGGGCAACATATCACTGTTCAGATTGATCTACTTGTGCCCGCAGCAGATTACCGGACTGATTATGGGTTGTACTCGAGTATAAGAGATGTCCCTGGGCCAGATATCTACACTCAGTATTACGAGAACATCATAACGATTTTGGGCGAACCCCAATTCGGCGTGTTGAAGATCACTAGCTACACAAAGATATAGACTAATTTAGGGATTACGAGCTATGGTAAAAGGTAGAATACATACTATAAGTCTGGCCGTGCCGCCCCAAGTGTTGACTGTGGCTCCGGGTGATACGATCAAGGTCATCACTGAGTTTGACTATGTTGGTCCTAAGCTGGATAACGCCAGGATGATCAGCGTGATATGGCATAAAACTTTACTTGACCCGCATGACGAGATAGTGCGTGGCAATAAAACCTTCACTATCCCCAGTAGCCCCTCACCAGGGAATCACGTTACTGTAACGATAGACCTACTCGTGCCTTCAGGAGAAGTTGGCACTGACTACGGCCTATACTCTTCAATAAGAGATGTCCCTGGGCCGGATATCTACACGGGCTACTACGCAAACATCATAACCATCAAGGAAGTAGTCCCTGAGTTCAAGGGCACGATAAGCAAAAAAGAGCTGGAGTATAACGAGTCCCGAGGAACAATCCCGGTCTCCAATGTTCCTCAAGGCAAAAGAGGACTAGTCCATATCTGGGGCCGCAACGACATGACTACCAGCCAGAAGCTAGGTATTAGCTGGGTGGTTAGAGACCCTACAGGGGTAATTGTTGAAAGTTACTCTGATTGGCAGGCATTTTCGGCTACCCCCGGTGGTACCCATGAGTTTATCGGGGGGCGGTTTGACCTTAACAAAACTGGAAATTGGACTATAGCGATAGGGCTATTTATGAATCCTGCATCCCCAGTTCAGGTTGCCAGCTATAGTGGAGTCCTGTGTACTGTGGGAGCACCACCAGTGGAATACACCTTAGAGGTTACTATTGAGCCACCCGCAACTGGATATGTTACAAAATCACCAAGTAAAGCTACATACTCGGCTGGCGAGGTAGTAACCTTAACCGCCTACCCTTATTCAGGATACGAGTTTGACCACTGGGGAGGCTGGCCGCCCTATCCCGGTGTTGGGTCTACATCTCGCAGCATCCAAATAACAATGGATGCAAATTGGTGGGTTGTCGCTGCCTTCCAAAGAATAACAGCCCCCCCAACACAGTGTCCCTTAAGCGTGTCTGCTAGTCCCAGCTCGGGTGGGTCAGTTACACGTAGTCCGTATAAGAGTCTCTATGATGATGGGGAGATGATTACGGTCACCGCGACTGCCAATCCTGGCTGGTCCTTTGATAAGTTTACTGGCGTTAGATTTGACGGCAGTACTTGGACATCCAGTGCCAACCCAGTATATCCCAGAGGGTGCCAAACTAAGTCTGTCACTGCTCATTTTATTTAATAGAGGAGGTTATGGTGAATAACTTTGAGATAGAAAACTGGTTGCCGATGGAGCCGGCACTCGGGCCTCCATTACCAAGGTTTCTCTCGATTTACTGGCCTTGGTATAAACCTCCAGAAGAAACAGTTACTGTGGCTCTTAGAAACCCGCCTAGTGAGGCTGAGAATTGGTCACTGTCACTATGTGACTGGGACATAACTGTCCTCATACGTGAGATTAGTGATAAAGATAGACTTGATATAACAGAAGCAGCTACCTTCGAAATTCCAAGCGGAGTGAAATTTCCTCTAAGGGTCGCTATGCTGCAACTCACCAAATGGAAAATACCAGGTGAGGTCCTTCAGCAGGTATATTACGCCCAAGCAATGCATCCCAACCAATATGATTGGGATGCAGGCACCTATACAGGGCCGCCAGACCCAACCTATAAAGAGGCATTTATCGATGAATATGGTAGCTATTACTACAATGTGGCCACTGAGAGGTTTGAGAAAGTTTAATGGCTAGTTCAAAAGAAGAATGGGGGAGGTACCAGGAAGCACTACGCCGGGGTGATAAAGAAGCAGCCGCTGATGCCTTTAGAAGGTATTTAGCGGCTAAAAAGGCTGAGGGTAGGGGTGGTTCTAAACCGACTCTAGTTAATTTGAGCGGCAAGGCTAAAGATTACCCAAATGCTGTGCCCTTAGAAAGCATACCCGAAGTAATGCAAGAAAAGCCAGAGTTCTTTGACTTAATGAGGAGAATTGTGACCAAGGAGAAGTAAAATGCCCGAAGTTGCAGTAGAGTGTCCGCTTTGTGGCGAGACGATAAAAATTATTGCCTATAATGCTGTTACTAAAAGCGATGCTATCGTAGAACACTTGAAGAAAGACTGCATCGTTAATAAGGGGTTGCCCAATTTCCCCACCGTAGGGCCACCGCTCCCAAAAGCTCTGGGAATCAGGTGGCCGTGGAGGAGTAGATAGATGCCGACAGTGTTAGCTATGGCTGATTTTGATTTGCCTACCCGCTCAGCCTCGGGCTTCCTCTTACGATACATAGCCCCCCGTGTTGAGCCGTTTCAGCTTCTTGGCATGCTGGTGCGTCGACTGCCATTCAAGCTGGCAGCTCCCCAGGCCGATATAATCATTGGGGTAGGACATGGTGATATAGATGTCTTTACCGGGCAAAATGAAGCTATAATCCTTGAGGTAGGTAAGTATGACCCCAGGGAGGTCAGGGGCAAGGTGATAAAACTCCTCTCTTGCCAGTGTGGGGTGGAGCTCTGTCCCGATTTGGTGGCAAATGGTGCTGCCTGCGCTGCTGGATATACGGATGACTATATCTGGGTTATGGATTCCGATTTGGCTTCAACGCCATGGACTGATGAGATAGCAGCCACCAGCCTGATGCCGGTCATTGACGGGCTGAATGCCCTACTGGATGGCAAATCAGCCAGGGCAGCTCTCGATATAGAGCTTGAGGGCTATTCAAGGAATGCCAAAGTGGAGGAGGACGATCTGGTAAAGGCTTGCCTTGAGTTTAACCGAGAGAATGCTATACTGATAGGTGATGGAGGTGCTTCTATAAGAGCTAGACCTTCTTTAGCTCTGCCATTTAAGTTGATTCCTCCACCGCCGCTACTCATGCCAGTCTGAGTTAGGAGGTGGTGTTTATAAGAATAGTTGACAAATCAAAAATTTGTGTTTAAAATTTAAGTTAAACACTTAAAAGGCGGATAGTTGCTGAAACGGGGGTTTCGGTTATCCGCCTTTTCTCTTTGCTTCAGTAACTATCCGAGGGAAAACGGGGCAAGCAACCTTCGCCGAGAAGGTTTGGAACGCTTGCCCCGTTCCTTTTTTGGTGAGGGTTGCTTCCCCAAGGAGAAGGTCAAAATGCAACAGTTACCAGATCCCAAGGCATTGGTCGATTCAATCGCTGATGGAGTGGTTGAGGTGGCTGAAGGCCCAGCCCGAGTGGCAAAGAATGTAGCCGGTGTGGCTGAAACCTTTGCCACCGAGGTGAAGTCTAATATGGACGACTTCAAGACCCGGATGCCTGATGATCCATCAGTGATAGCCGATGCGGCTGTAAAAGCAGTAGGCCAGACAGCCAAGGCTGGACTTGGCATGATTGAAGGCATCGGCAGAGGTATCATGGATACCTTTGAAGCGGTCAAAGGTCAAATTGAGAGAGTACTGAAATAGGAGGTAAGGAGGAGTTATGGCTAAGAATATCAAAGACATTTTGATAGGTGCCACCCAGTTTCCAGCGGCAATAGAAGCCAAACTGCCGGCAGGGGCACCAAAGATTTCCACGATGTTGGTAGATGCGGCAGGCAAGATTCCAGCAGTCCCCGATTTTCCAATAGAGATTCCTGACCTGCCGGCACCACCTGAGCTACCAGAATTACCCGAATTTCCAGGAGGTGGCGCGGGGCTTAGGCGATATGTCTCCGGGGTTACGGTAACCCCGGTTCAAGAAAGGCGAGAGAATGTTCCTTCGCTAGCCGTAGCGAAAAGGGAAATTATCCCATCGCCTGCCGTTGGGGTACTCCCAGAAGTAGTAACAAGGAGGGGAATGTAATGCAGACATCAGTAGTAGAAGCACTAAAGGCCGCCGGCCTTTACGGAGAAACCGGGCGCATTGAGGAGCAAATGCTCATCTCAATTCTCCCCAACGGAGAAAGGAGAGAGCACAAGATGGCAGAGATAGACTATCTTGACATCAAAATCTTTGCCGATGAGCTAGACATCGCACTGAAGCTACAGAATCCCTATGTCCAGTCGCTATTTGCCAAGAATGCCGAAGGGCTAGTCAGCCTGATGAGGACAGTCAATGTTGAGACCGCCTCTGGGTTCAAGGGGGCAGTTGGCTCTGGTAGACAGCTGGATGCCATCTTATTAAGGGCTGAGCAGTTCCAGGACCCTGGGGCTGGTGCTACTACAGCAAGGACAAGTTGGATAAGAAACATTGCTGTTGTTGGTAACACAGTCTTTATTCAGAGTACCGCCGATACTGGTGCTGAACTGGCTATGGCAACTACAGAGGGACTTGCTATCGTTGGCTTTGCTAACCCGGCAGCTGCGCTGTGCGTTGATGCCGTCCAGATTAGCTATCTAGCCCAACTAGCTAACATCCAGAATCTTGACTTTGAAATGGCTAACCCGTTTATCGGCGATTCTATCTGTGAGTTGAAACAGCCCTTATATATTTACCCACAGGAATCAGCGTCGATTACGGTTCGCTACTACCGGGCAGGTACTGACGAGCTGAGACCAATCGGAATCTGGGTGAAGATGGCCCAGAACCTGAGAACACTAGCCTCAAGCTAATAGTAGCCCTAACCGGCATTAAAAACTTACTTAATGCCGAGCCAGCACCAAGAAATTGGTGGCTGAGACCTAACATAAGGAGGTGTTAGAGATATGGGAGCTTGGTTTAGATGGATTAAAAAGCTTTATAACGCAACCTTTTCCGGGAATGTCAGGTATGCCGTATACCCGGCCATTTCTGCTACCGACATGTCCACACCCGGTGTCAAGCTGACATCGGCAACTGCCAAGAAAATGGACGCAGTCGCGGCAGAAGTTCTCTCGGCCGCTACTTCACCCCAGGTTGAATACTGGATTTGCTCCGTCCTGATGCACACCGCTGAGGTGGCTGAGATCAACGCCCTCGAGCTGCAGAACGCCGCTGCTGCCAAACTGATCGACCTGTTTATTAACCCGACGGCAGTGACCCTCAACCTGCCCCAGCTAGTGGATTTGCCATTCCCCATTAAGATGGATGCCAAGGCAGTGGTAAAGGGCATCTTGGGCAACGTCACCGGCGCTAAATCGGCTTATGTGGCACTGTTATGCGCGACAGCTCTATGATGGTTGAGGTTTTAGCCTCGCTGAGCCAGATTCACAGGGTTATCGACGCTGAAAGTCTAGCCTTAGAAGCTCAGTTAGGGGTGCCTATCTGCATCCCTAACTGTGGCAGGTGCTGTGAGACTGTCCTGGCCCATCGGATAGAGGCTGACTTTACCATATCAGCGGTGATTGGTGAGGGGAAGTTTCACGAGATGGTTTCCCGCTGCGAGGGATGGCTCCTGGAGAGGCATAAAGAGGCTCAAATATACGAGGGGCCGCCCGTGGGTATAGTCCAGGCCCAAATCGCTGAGGAGTGGCATAAGCTGGTGCACATACCCTGCCTATTCCTTGAGGGCGATAAAGGTTGCCTTATCTACGGCGGGAGACCTTTAGTCTGTCGGGCTTTTGGGGTGACGCATGCGCCAGGGCCAACAGCGGATTTCTGCCCCCGTCCTCTCGGTGTCGGGGAGAACCAGCGGTGCCGTGGCTACATGGATAATCAGCAGCTTGAGCAGGTGGTTAAAACCTTTCTAGCTGGGCTGGCAGATAAAGAATGGGCCACATCAGGGTGGCTGCCAGCCATCATATACCGGGAGGCTTGCCCTGACAAATATAAGGCATTGGTGGCTGATAATAAAGTAGCCAGTGCCAAGCTTATCGGAGTAACACAGGAATATGGTTTGTTGTGGCAGGATCAACTAGAGGCAATATGGCAGAGACAGCGAGAGGTTGCCTCTGTGAGCTAGTCCGTTACAGGAAGAAAAATCTTGTCCTTGAGACAAGCATAGAAATAATTTAGCTTACTCTCCTTGGAGAGAGGAGAGAGAAGGAGGTGTAAGTTGTTAGAACTACGACCTATGCCAGAGGCCACTGTTACCCCTGGCGTCCCGAAGTTGCTCCAGGAGGGTCACTTCGTTCGCTTCACTAACGAGTGGCCAAACCAGCTAGACCACGTTATGGGTAAATCCTTCCAGATTGAGAAGGTCAACCAGGTTCCCTATGACCTCTCTTACATCATTCCCACCACGGACTATAAGGACGTTGACATATCTAACTCCGCTGCCGGCGAGAAGATCTACCCTGAGAATGTCAAGACCCTTTACGAAACGGCTCTGGGCTTCAAGCCGGGTAACTACTTAGCTCACTTCTATATCCCCTCGGGTGAGTATATGCATCGGCTCGAGTACACCGGGATGGCACCTGATGTCTCCTCAAGCACCAGACGTTACCTGGGCGCCCGCAAGCCTGCCGACAGCCCCTACGATGACAAGAGGATCTTCATCTACTCCGTTTACAAACTAGAGCCTCTTATCATCCGGCTGTACGTGGAGGCAGGGATAGACTATGAGAAGTGCGTACTGGGCTTGATAGTTAATAAGTGCTACCTGAAACCAGTATCGCTGACCGCCGAGCAGATGGCCAGAGCCAAGGTTATCAGGTACTACACCGAGCTAAGGTGGTAAGGAGGTAAACGATGCCGAGCATAAATGTAGATATGACAACAAGCCCATCGGTTTTGGTGGCTGAAAAGAAGAACTCCAAGATTATCCCCACTCTCTTGATGGTGGATAATGCCCTGGGGGCTCAGGACGCCGTGCTCACCCTGATAGACCGGTTCACCACATCACTTACCAATGGCCAGGCAGCAACCTTGAAAACAGAAACCAGGCTGGCGATAAACGTGTCCGAGTTGGCCTGCGTCTCCCTTAAGGATGAGCTGAAGGACATTGAGTTCCTGGGGGCACCGGAGGTAGCCGTCGTAACGCCGGATCCTAATTGTAAGGTGACCATGGCATATCACCATCAGTAGCTCTTAAAGGGGGGCTATCTTTGAGTAGGTAGGGAGGCCGCCCTTATATTAGAAGATAAAGGGAGAGCGGGGTTGAAGCCTCAGTCTCCCTTTTTGTTAAAGGAGGAAGCTATGGCGCAACAACCAGGCCAGATAAATCCACCGCCGCCACTTTCAACACCGAGGCTGGCCCCCTGGGAGCACGTTGAGGAGCTGGTCAAGAGGCTCGACCGCTTGATAGAGCTACTAGACCAGTGGGCGCCACTAGTTCCGGGGGTACCGGGGGTACCGGGAGTGCCGGGGGTACCGGGAGTGCCAGGGCCACCGGGAGTGCCAGGGCCACCGGGGGTGCCAGCAGCGCCTGTTACTATTATCACTCCTTGGCAAGCTGGCGAGCCTATTGAAATATACAGGGGGGATATCAGGGAAGTAATCACTGCCCAAAGCGAGATGGTCAACTGGACGACTGGCAAGAGACTGCTTCTGGCAGTGAATAACGAGCTCGACCAGGATGTCCTCATACAGCTCCTAGGGAGCATCAAGCCCACCGTGATAGAGGCTACTGATATTGGTCCGATATTGGCTTGCCCCACCAAGAGTCGTATCTCCGTGGGCCTAGCTTGGGATGACTGGCACCCCTATATCGGCTGCGAGATAACGGTTGCCGTGATCCCTACTGATGGCACTTTGGTAATAGAGGCAGTAGTGCAGGAGTAATTAAATGGTCAATAAACATTACGCTTTAGACCGTTACGAAACATTACTGGCACTGCAGAAGGCAGTTACCGGACTGGACTTCTGGTCAGATGTAGATGATGTTATTGACCTTCCCGCCGTAGCCGCAGACACCGCTCTCCCTAGTGTTGTGGTAAGTGGGGTACCTTCAGGTGTCACCTTGAACAGAGTGGTCGCCATTCTCAAGGTGAGAGCCATAGAGAACACTAACGCCGGCGGACCTAACGCCATCCAAGGAGCTCAGGTAATCCAGGTTCAGAAAGGCGCTGGCGCCTGGGCAACGGCCATAAACCTGGCTGACAACCAATGGCTCGTGGCAGCTTCTACCAGAGAATCCGGGGATGTTCTCATCGGGGATAATGACGTGAAGGCCACTGTGGATGGCGATGGGACATACAACCTACAGTTTGCCAATGCCCTGGTAGACCTGGCCAGCCTGAGACTCAATGATGTGATGGTCGGTCTTAGATTTTTCTTCAGTGCTAGTTAGGCGTGTAATAGATTATACGGGAGAATAAAGTATGAAGTACAAACTCCGGTATTCAGTAGTCGTCCGAGACCCGAAAGGAAAGGTAACTTTTCGGGAGAAAGGTAAGTCCAGGAGCTTTCTTATAGCCTGGAACCAGGCCCTATACACGATGACTACACATTTTGGAATAGCTATAAAAGATACCGGTGGATTTAATCGGACTATAGATGATAATATCGTCAATTTTGCCATGGACACCTCTACTGTGTCCGGCATACTTTTAGGAACAGATGACACTCCGGTCGCTATCGATGATTATAAGCTGGGAGCTGAAATCGCTAACGGCTACATCGCCGACACAATGTTTCGCGAGGCGGCTGTCAATACTCCTGCCGTTGTCGTTGGTAATAACTGTTCTTTTACAACTACCCGGACGTTTGTTAATTGGAGCGGTGGCAGTATCACCGTGAAAGAGATGGGCATAGTTTGTTATTTCTACTCCGGCGGAAATAAATACATGCAGGCAACCAGAGACGTGTTTGTTACTCCGCTGGTAGTCGTCTATGGCGGAGGGGTTGTAGCAGAATATACTTTGGAGGTAGAAGCGTGAATAAGGAACCTGAAGAAAAGGTTAAGGTGGAAAAGGAAGAACCGGACACAATGGGATTGTCTTACTCTATCGAAATTAAAGACAAGGATGGAAAGGTTGTTCAGAGCATTAGCGGTCCGGCTCATAGCTATGTTCGTCAGTTTTACGAGATGATGTCTGTCCAAGCCCAACAGGCGGCCTTGGCTGGTGTAACGGATACCGGTGGAGTAGTTCGGACCATACTTGCACACGCCAATAGCTTTTTCTGCCTCGCTCCCGCAACGTTTACAGATTACGGCATCCGAATCGGGAAGGGGTCGACTCCGGTAACAATTTCAGACTATTGCCTAGAAAGTCCCCTGGAAGAAGGCGTGGGCGTCGACCAGGTAAATCACCTGGCTACGACCCGCGTCCCTCCCGCCGTTCTTGGTACTACCTGCTCATTCGATATTTTACGGGCTATGGTAAATAATTCCGCGGCCATCATCTCGGCCATCCGTGAGATAGGAATTTACATGAGGGCTTACACCTCCTATTACCTTCTGGGTGTCCGGGATATTGTGCCGTCTTTGTCTATTCCGATAGGCGGAACCATGTCTGTAAAGTATACGTTTAGTGTGACTGTTTAAGAGTATGGGTATTGAACTTTGGGGTGAGTTAGTTCTCAAAGACCTTGACGGTAAGGTCCTTTACCGCAAACGGGAGAAGTCAAGGAGCTTTGTCCGGGCATGGCTTCATTCGTTGTATGCTCACATGACTAGCTTCACAATGTCTACTCCAGATATAACCGGGGCTAACAGAAACGTTCGCGAAGATGAAGTCAGTTTCACGATGGACGGTAATGGGGGAACCTCGTTTGGGATAGTTTTTGGAACCGGTGATACGGCTGTAACCGTTTCCGACTACGGTATGGAGGCTCTAATCGCAGCCGGTGGCGGTGCTGGTCAATTCCAATACTGTTGGAACGAAGTTTCCGAACGGGTTGTTGCCGGTGCCGATTGCTACTTTACAGTTACCCGCAGAGCCTTTAATCTCAGCGGAGACAATATTACGGTAGCGGAATGGGGGCTTTACGCCCGTGTGTACGATGGTTCCAATCGCTATGTGTGCGCGGTAAGAGATGTGCCCGAAGCACCGTTGCTCGTCCCCACCGACACCGTTTTAACGGGAGTTTATACATTAAAGATAACCGTGTAATGGAGAAGAATAATGCTTTTCCCGAATGAAGGTTGGGAGACAGGAGACGCAGGTGGTTGGACCTTCAGCGGAAGCGCCCCTCCGGGTGTAAGTCTCCTTGTCCCCAGGACAGGGCTTTATAGCTTACGTTATGCAAATTACAGCGTCAATTTCTACGGTGGTCTTGCTGCCTTTATCATCGATGACCCTGTTGAGTTGGATTCCCTGAGATTTCAAACGATGATTTTCACCGTTTGGTATTGGGGTGAAGCCAGTAATAACGAGGAAGACACAATTTATATTAGCGACGGCTTAACCACTACTCATACGGACCTGGTTCACGATGCTGGCTTCGTTTTGAATACAGTCTCGAAATACATCGGCGCTACGGCGACTATGGTAAAGTACGGGATTACATTCAGCCGAGGCGGCACGGGACCTGTGGGGGCTCAGTATGTGGATGACATGACCAGCACTCCGGCAGCCATGCCGGCTCCACTTGGTTACGATGCTATGGTGCCGATTGAGCATATACAGATTAACCCAACAAATTTCAACGGAGCCGGTGGTGGCGCTAGGGCTTCTGCTGATATGGAAGAAGCCCCGACATATTTCTCAGGCTCCGGTGGCGGTGGAAAAACCAAAAAGCTCACGGAGGTCAAACCCACCTATGTTCTTTCCGGCGATATTATCTATAAAGGTGGGATGGTAGGCATACCTCCAAGCTTCACGCAGCTCTTGTCGTAATGAGACACCTTGACATTTTGCTGGTGTAATATAGATTATACGCAAGAGGTAGAAGGGGAGGTGCTAAGATGAGTCTAAAAAGAGTTAAATATGTCTACGTGGATGATGATGGCAAGTTTATTGCTGACTTGGAAGGTGGTCAAAGATCCATCATCGGGCTAACGCAGAGTATGAGTGGAGAGCCTGCAGGCGGGGAGCCGGTATAATGTTAAAGACACTAAACTCGCCACCAAAATTCTTGATATACGCCGTCCTTAAGGCACTGAGGCATCCCAGGACCCCGATTTCCTACTACTATTGCTCGAGCTGTAAGATTCGGTTTAACACAAAAGAGCCAGCCTGCCCCAAGTGTGGTGAGAAGGTTGGGCACTCTCCAGATAATAGGCAGGAGTCACCAATACCCTGGTGGGGCTGTGTAACTCTGATAATTATTGGGGCAGCTATCTGGGGATGGTCGGCTGCCTGCAATATAGGTGGCATTAGTGAGCTGGGAAGAATTTTAGTCTATTTGCCTCTCGGGAATATATTCGGTATGTCGCTACAAAGGTGACCTCAGACTAGCTCTTCTGATAAGCTCCCAGCCCAAACCTTCTCCAGCAAGAGACTATCGGTCACGAAATCACCAGGCAATGGAACATCCTCAAGGTATAAAAGTTCGAGTCCACCCTGACTAAATACTTCATTAACCGCTTCGGAGCAAATATGCCAGGGGTCCCGATGATATTTCAGCGGCATCGGCAGCCCCAGCTTCTCACAGATAAGCCTGGGAATGGCAAATCTCACTATGCATAAGTAGTCGTAAAATGATTGGCGGTCACTAGCCAGTTTAATTGCCTCCTCCAGGACCCGGGGGACCCTTTTCCTGTCAGCCTCTGACTTCACCCTCATCACTACAACCTCTTGGCCATACCTCTCACTCAGAGAGCGGAGACAGACACCACGTCCATACGACTCAAAGAGCATCGGCACTCTAAGCGGCGGCTTGTCGAGAGGGGCAAAGTCTATGGCGCCGAGATAAACAAAAACGTGCTCATAGGATCCAGCAACCCATCTCTTCACCTTTGAGAAAGGGTCATTACGGTCGTTGACATTGACGAGAATATCCCCAGGTTCAAGCTTAAAGTTATTCACCTATTCCTCCTTTTCTCCAGGCCCGAGCAAAAAGCCCTTCCCGGCCATGACTTGGTAGATAGTTTGTCCCCCCGGGGTAATCACATAACCCAAGAATATCTCCTCCATCTTCACCATCTCCGTCTCGAGGAGTGCCATCTGGGCTGATACCCAATGGAAAATATTTCGCCAGGCTACTCGGTAAGCATGCTCATCCTTAGCATACCCAGCTGGTATCTCCCTGTCAGCTACCTGCCTCTGTAGCACTTTCAAGGTGGACGCAGTATTAATCGGCAGCCGAATAGGTAGATCTCCATTAGGCATCTTCACATTGAAGGCCAGGGCCTTTATCCTGCCGTCATCACCATATTCCATCATCACTGCCCGAGCTCCGTGCTCTACAAGCTTAGCCTGAATTTGGGCTATCGTCCTGGAGACCGGAACCTTAGTTGTGTAGTCGAGCAGAGGGCTCATCTTGCTACCTCCCCCTTCATCTTCTGTAATTCTTTAAGAAATTTAATGGTAGCCTCTATTTGGCTTATAGTAGATATAGACATAACAAATCGGTTATTCTTTAGCATAGACTCCCAAAACCTGATACACCCTTCAAGCTGAGTCATTTCCTGCCTCCTTAAAGATATCTAACCAGATCCTTCTTCAGGTAATAGGGCTTCCCCAACCCCTCTAGCAGCTGCTTCACATCCCGAGCAAACTTAGGCCAATCGATTGTCTTGCCGTGGGGGTGATAATTCAGGGTACCCACCTTATAATGGTCCACAAAGGGTGCCGTCAGTTTGATTAGCTCCAGGGTAGACTCTGGGTAGATGACCGGCTCACAGCTGACCCAGGTCTCCAAACCGAGTTCGTGGGCTTGTCGCAAATTCCCCATTCGCTCAACGGGCAAGGCTGCATTCGGCTCCCAGATTTGACTATCCTCCTGGCTAAGAAGGGTAAGCGTCGTGGCAAAGGCATCTCTTTTGTCAAGCAAGTCCCAGTCTCTGTGCGCCCGAATTCCAGCCTTAGTCAGGATAACTACCCTCAAATCATGGGCCTTGAGAATCAGGATGGCTTTTCTGGCCAGACGGTGAGTGTCATCAACCGGCTGATAGGGATCCGTTACGAAGCACATCAGGATAGGCCGCTTCTCATTTAGCTTAGAATACCGCTCAGCATCCCTCTGTATCTGGTCTATAATGCCCTTTCTCGGTTGCGGATTCTGACCCCACTGCTCTTTGTCCTGATGGGTAACAGCGGCGCCGTAACAATAGATGCAGTTATGGGAACAGCCTGTATAAAGGTTGATTGCCAGCTCACAGTATTCCCGGGCTCTCCCTTTGGTCTCATAGATAGCTTTCATCAGTCACCTCCCAGTTTTTCTAAAAACTCTGTCTGCCCCGGCACAAATTCAGGCTGCTTTACTCTTGGTGCGTTTGGCCCGGGCAGATCCATCAGCTCCTGCGCCCAGTACGGCACGCTGCTGGGGCAAACCTGGCACCAGAACCCGTCAGGATTGCTCAGGCAGCTCTTGGCCCTCTTGCCATTCTCGATATAAAGGCAATCGTGGTAGCCTTTGGCCTGAAGCTCTAAACAAAGGTAGTGAAGCCTCTCCTGAGCCTCGTTCCACCGGTCTAGTTGATACTCTTTTTCCTCACCGTCCAGCTCCCGGATCTGCTGCCAGGCAGCGAAAAGTTTGTCGTTGCCCTTTATCACCCTGTCACGCAGGTCAAGGACTTCAAGAGCATGTCTTTCCATCTTATCTCACCCCTTAAATTTACCTTCAGCCTCAGCCAGGTAATAAGTGAGCCGGTTGATTGCTCTGGCTACCCGACGTTTCACTAGTAATTGAATCCTCTTCCTATCTGCCTCCATGGTTTCGCTGGTCTCCCCCGGGTATAGTTTCTCTCTTCCATAAAGCAACGAGTGATGCTTCTGGCACAGGCGAACGCCCACATCGTAAATTTGAGGCACCGGGTGATGCCAGTCAATTTGCCCACTATCAGACCCACAATACTCACATTTATGCATCTGTAACTACTTTTTGCCCGTAACTACTTTTCCTTACTGTAACTACTTTTGGTTTGTATCTATTTAGCTTCAAATGTAACGGGTATTTCTCTTTATCTTATTACTACTATACTTATTTCAAACTTTTACTTACTACGCCTTAGGAAGGGGGTAATACTAGTGACAGTAGATACGAATTATATCTAAAGAAAAGTAGTTACATTTGCCCAAAAGTAGTTACACCTCCATATCTATGTCCTGTTCCTGCTTTTTTATCACCTGGATTCCCTCCCATCCCCAAGTTATTACTCCATCAACGCGTCGCTGGCGACTCTTGACATGTACATTACTAGCGTCCTTTAGTTTTCGGCCAAAGGCTTCCTTCCCCAGGTGGGCAAGGTTTTGTTTGCTACAGTAACTAGTGAAAGCATCGTATAAGTCATCTTTTGATATCCAAGTGTCAGGGTTAGATTCACACACATCCTCAATGAAGGCATAGGTAACATCGGCAGATTTTCGGTATTTTTCGGCAATTTCATCGGGAGAGGGTTCATAACTATACCGGTGCCGGTTGAGTAACCTTTTTAAGCCCTTTAGGGCTATATTGAATAAACCACTGAGTTCTCTTTCGGTAATTAGCTTATCTAAAATCTCGATATCTGCTTTGTCTTCCTCAAACTTGTTGGGGAAATTAATCATAATCCACCGTCTCCAGAAGGCGAGGGTATCTTCATCCACCCAGGGTGGTTTGTTTGTTGAAAAGACAAGGCGCGCATAGTTGGTAAAAAAGAAATCGTCCCTAAACTTCTTTTCAGCTCGTACCGTATCTCCTCCGGTTAGCATCTTGAACAAACCTACAGATTCCATCCTTGTTGATGGAATATCGGCATATATGTTGACCAACTTACCAAAGAGGCTAGCTACAGCAAATCGCTGGGCCACAATAGCTTGTAGTGATAAATTGGTGCAGTTATCTTTACCCAGAAAATGTTTTAATAACTCGAGGAGGGTGCTCTTGCCGTTGGCGCCATCACCTGTAAAGAGAAAAGCCCGCTGTATTTTATAATCAGGAATCAGGCAGTAGCCGAAGAGCTCCTCTATTACTGGGGTATCTTTTTCAATCAGGACCTCAGAAAGGAATAGTCGAACCCGTGGGCAATCAGCCTTGGGGTCACAGGTCACTGGGATCCTGATAGTGGATAGAAACTCCGGAGTGTGAGGGCTCAACTCACTAGTCTGAATGTTATAGAGTCCATTCTTTAAATTCAGAATCCATTTCCTCCTGTTGAACTCTGCCCTCTTCACGTAGGTGCTACGCTTTATATGCCCGATGACTTCGTTAACATTATGGGTAGTCATAAACTTCTTGGGCACTCGTTTCTCACACTCCTCTTTGATTTTTGCCTCTCCCAGTAAGATATAGATACCATCCTCATAGATGAGACATTCTTCATCATCCTGCATGGTTTTGAGGGAGTACTCAGCGAGCAAATCATCGACCAGCTTAGCTATGTCAAGGTGCCAACCGGTTTTATCATGATAGAGGTAAACGCCGTATTCCTCTTTGGTTGCTAGCCTAAAGGCTAAACCGGCGGGGGACTTGAGGCCCAATTTCTTCGCCAGGCAATCCTTTGGGCAGGTAAAGCCTATATTGTCGCAGAGATGAGGGCTTTTACCCTGCGTTCTCTGCTTATGGGCTTCCTCAATTTTTTGGTCTGTTTTTGCCTCCGTGTACTGGGGGTATGGCTTAGATAATTCATGGGCCGTTTCCTCCCCTACTTGGCCGAAAACGGCTAAGTTATGGACCATTGCCCACCAGTATGGCTCGGTTAAACTGACGGCATTGTCACGGCAATACTGAATGAAAGTGCAATTCTCTAAGAGCTTCCTTACTGCTATTTCATTGAATTTGGCTGACTGCTTTCCTTCCAGGTATTCCTCGACCGGGGTAGGTTTCTTGGGGGCTTCTTGGGCTAGCCGTGCTTTCAGGCCAAGCTCAGCCACGCGCTGCTCTATGAAAGCGGGCAGATTCTTTGGCCTGGCTATAGACTCAACGCCGATAGCTTTATAGAGCACCCCAGAGGGGTGTAATGAAGGGGGGACAGCGATATAGTTGCCATCTGCGCGAATCTCAAGCCATGACTTATTATCCCCCCTGGCAATGATTTGGCTCGGGATTAGAGTGTTTGACCGTAAATATACATGCACCCCTCTGGGAGTTTTGACAACGAAGGTAGAGGCTAAGAGCTTATCCCACAGCTTTTGGCCGAAGAACTCGCTGGCACCATCTGAGGCATTGAAGCAAAGAGCGACAAGCCCATTGGAAACACCCCCACAAATTATGGCGACATTGGTTGGTTTACCATCCTGGAACCATCCTGCTAACTCAGCAAAAGTAGGAGCTCTACTTTGTAATGGTTCCCATTTAACTGTGCCTTTTTTTTGTCCCCACAGTAAAGGGAAGTAGCGTAGCCGCTCTTTTTCATAGAACTGAAGAGCCTTTTGCAATGCCTCCCAATTGAATTTAGGAATAACCATCTAAAGCTCTCCTTAAAAATCTAACTCCAGCGGTGCTTTTTCAGTTGGTTCCTTCTTCTCCTCCTTTTTCGGCACAGGGGTTTCAGCTGACGGCGGCGTTTTGGCCGGGGCCTCAGCTGCCGGGATTTTGGGTGGTGATAATTCCACCGGAGCTGCCTCTTTAGCCATCAACCTATCCCGTTCTTCTTCGCTATAGAAGGGGGTACCCGTTGGGGTATAGCCGAGAGGTTCGGGTCCAGCTTCCTCATCAGGCCTTCCTTCAGGCAATGGGATAGGTGCACCAAGCAACCGGTTAGACTCAATTTGTAGTTCCTTAGCCCTGGACTCATCGGTGATGAGCTGGACAATTTTTGGGTGGATGACATAGGTCGTGCCAAACGGCGTGTTCTTCTCCTGGCACTTGATGTTTACGAGTGCCCGGTAGTATTCTCCGCGCAGAGCCCGGTTCATCTTAAGCTGGGTAATAAGCTGCCTCGATGCCAGAGCCGAAGTCCCGTGTGCTCTGAGTATAATCGGCATGAGGTCGTGGTCAAGGTCTATCCCTAATATCGAGTAGTTCAAGCAGCATTTTGTTCTTCTCTCCGTCGCATCAACGCTCCAGGGAGCGTCGAGCCTATCGGGGCATTGGAGACAATCATCGTTGTAAATACTGAGATTGGTTTTGGCATCCATTGAGGCACATACTGGGCCGGTGTCGCTTATCTCGCTGCCCCATTTCGCCCTGCCGGTGAGGATATCCACGACCACAATATTGAGCTCATCGGCTAGCTCGTCTGTGGTCTTGTTGAAGAATTGCCCTGGGTTTCCCCCCAGGGACTTGGCCCAATCACCGCCCACTTTCTGCAAGAGTCGCCATTCCGGAATGGCCATTTCTCCGGGGCCGTATTCGTCCAGACTTCGTCTTGGTTGTTCACTCATTTTATTCCCTCCCTTTCTTTTATTTCGGTGTAATGTGCAAGGTTTCCTCTTCGTATATCCTGATTCCAGAAATGGTTTTGATGCCGGACCTGACGAGTTTGCCTATCAAGACCTCGTTTAGCATCTTATATTCCCCAGGTACTAAGTTGAAATCCACCAGTGCCCACTTCCTCACCATGAACTTGCCCAGAGTTCCGCCTTCGGTTCGGTAGTGGGTTGGTGCCGCCGGTGTCACTTCGATAACTTTAACCGACTCCGTGAGTTCGCCCTTGAGTTCCATCTCCGCCTGGGCCGCCTCCATCCTCAATTGGTTTATCCGTTCCTGTTCCTGACGGATTCTTTCCTGCTCCTTTCGGTAGTTAAGGATCTTCTGCCGGGTGATTGAGTCGGCTTGGTTCAATGGCTCGGCAAAGTTCTTGAAGGCATCATTGACGCTTTTGAGGTGTTCATTTATCGGGCCGACATACTCTTTTCGCTTCTCCTCTATTGCCTTTTTGAGCTTGGCGATTATAGAAAGGTCATCCGTGGCTACTTTGATATCGCCGTCCGATTGGATGACCCGCGCCTCGGCATACTGTTGGAGCTTGACAGCCTCCTGGTAAAGGGAAACTACCTTCTCGTCTGTGTCTGGTCTGATTTGGATTAGTGCTGTCTCTATAGGCACAATTTCACCTCCTAACTCCCTGCCAGAAACGCGAGCTGCTGGGTCTTAAGTCCCAGCACTGCTATCGCGCCAGTTAGTCGGCGCCTAGCCATATCCGCTTTAATTTCATTGTTCTCCAGCAGAAATGCGGTGTCTTTCTGCTTGGCGATGGCCGCTGCGAGCTCCTCGTTCTGGGCCCGCTGCCCTTGGAGCCAGTCCTCTTTATCTGCCAGGGTAAGTTTTTTACCAGCTTCATTTGTCGCTGGAGTCTGAGCCCGGAGCTCTGCCAGAAGCTTTTTAACCTCCTGACAATCCCCAGTTGAGGAGAGGTAGCCCCGGTTCAAGTCTTTGAAAGAAGCTGCTTCCTTTAGTGCTGTTTCGAGTTCGTCCTCATATTTATGTAGCTTCTCAATCAGGTTTTTTGTGTCTAGGCTTTTCAGTATCCTTATTTTTTCTTCTGGTTCCATCTTTTACCTCCTTTCTAGTTTTCCTTGGAATACTTATTTAACTCCTGTCATTGAAGTGTTAAGCTATTGCACTTATTTTCCTGCTGTTGTAGCATCGCCAAGTGATAATAATGCGAGATGGGGAAGTCTATTAGGGGTTCATTATAGTCACAGTTAAAACATTGGATATAAGGATAGCCAAAACCGATATTAGTTGAGTAACATCTGGGACACCTTGATGTCATTGGGTCATCAGGTTCTTTGAAATACTCATCCATCATATCGGGCGTGATGATTAGAAACGCATTAGAATCGCCAAATACCTGCTCAAAACGCCACCAAAAGAATGGGGGATACTCTACCTTCTCCCAGGCGCCGTCAGGACTGTCTATTTCTACTTGCTGAACCTCACAGTCAAAGTATCCCACTTCGCCTGGAACTTCCATCCATAACTGAACAAATTTAGCGTCAGTTGTCTTTAACCAATCTTCGGCATCAAATGCTGTTGGGACTATCTGCAACACTTTTTACTCCTTCTTAACACGTGATATAAGCATGTTAAGTATTCTTTGTGGAATACTTTTTATTGGTAGCGGGGGTGGGATTCGAACCCACGACCTGGTGGTTATGAGCCACCCGAGCTGACCTTCTGCTCTACCCCGCGTGGCACTCATCAGAGCAGGTCAGCTCTCTGCCTGACTCGTATTCTCTATCGCAAATAAAGCATTTAAGCATAGGCTTCCTCTAACCAGGTAAATTGAATGCGATAGAGCTCGTATTGGTTTAGTGGCATAAATCGATATCCAGCTCTCTGGAGGGCGTAGGCCAACTCAAATCGGTTACCGAAGCCGCCACGCCGGGCATCGTCAATGTCGAGGGCTTCCCATGTAACCGCGTCCATAGAGACGAGCTCTGCACGTCCTACTAATTTGTTGTCCAGGACGACTTCCAGTCGGTCGCCAGCACTAACTCGCCCGAGAAGGATGGCATTGGTGACGCTGTCACTCTCAGAGCGTAGAGTCTGGGTAACCTGGCGTTGCTCTAATCTGTAGGCGGCAGCGGGACCAAGCACCCTGGTGGTGAAATGTAGCCTTTCCATCATCTTGCCCTCCAGAAATCATCACAGGGTTTCAGCGACTTCAGGAACTTATATGTCGGCTTCCCCGGCTTCTGCGGGATGTGGGAGCCACCTTTATCTCCCTTGACCGCAGTAGGGACAGAAATTCCAAGCAGGATCTACTGGCTTATTACAATTAGAGCAATAGGCAGCATCACAGGTTTCTTGCCTCTCATTGATTGAGGTGCCGCAAATATGGCAAAACCTTACCGAATGGTTGGTTTCAGGGGGAAGGTCAAAAAGTGGTTTATGACCGTTGGGGCAGTGGCCCTCAAACGTGGTTACCTTTTTCACTGTGAACATCGCTTATCCCCCCCAAAGCGCTGTTTCCCTGGCACCGCCCAAGGTCAAGGTTAGTGCTTGCTGCGTGAGGAGTGCGCTTCAGCAGCGTCAGGTAAGAATAGCTCCGACTCGGGCTGGTGAAGGCTGAAGCAGACCCGTTCAATAAACGAACGATTTAAGGGCACCCTCCCAGTAGCTATCCGGCAGAGATAGTTCTTGGAAAAGCCTGTCACCTCGTGTAACCAGTCCCGCTTATATTTGACGAATAGTGGATGCTGGGCCATAACTCACTCCCCCGAAAAGCAATCGACAGTAGCCAATTCTATTATTGCTATTGACAGATTGTCAAGCCCTTTTACCAGCTTTAGTGCCAATGGGGGTTTTTACTTTGTCCACAGGGAGTGCTATAATTCACATAGAAATAGCACAAAATATTTTGAAATGAGGCAAATTAACGTGGATGACGAAGCTAGCAGGTTAGGGGGGTGGCTCAAGGCCAAGTGTGACGAGGAGGGGTTATCCCTCAGGCAGGTGGCCAATAAGACAGGGTTAAGCCATCAGACCATTGCCGGCCTTATAGAGGGTAAGAAAGCTCTACCCCAAACCATAAAAAAGTTGGCTGAAGCCTTCGGTGGTAACCATCACCAACTCATAGCATTAGAGGACAAGCTGCTGAGCCTGGCAGGTTATCGCAGCGAGCGACCGGAAGAGGCACTCAGTGAGCCACTGGCTCGGATATTAGATAAGCTAAACGCGTTGGATGTTGCCCAGCTAGGGATAGTAGAGCAGTTCGCTGATTTTATTCTGAGAATGGAGAAACAAGGGAGAATAAAATGAGAGGGAGTGAAGGCCAAAAAAATGTAGCCCAGGATATGGCCCAGCTAGACAGAGTGAAGCGAATAATGGACAACGTTAGTCAGATGAGTCCCGAGCTACAGGACATTATGGTCAAGTTCACTGATTATCTAGAGGTAATTTACGCTTTAGAAGCTAGGCAGGAGTCCGAGGAGCAATTAAACTACTTAAAAGAAAGGTTCCGGGAGTTAGTCGAAAATAATCCCGTCGGCATGTCTATTAGCACCCCAGAAGGCAAGGTTATAGAAGCAAATCCGGCCGCGTTGAAGATGTTTGGTTACGACTCAATTGAGGAATTCCACGAGGTATCAATGAATTCTCACTGGTTTGACCCGAAAGATAAAGACCGATTTAATCTCGAGCTATTTAAGTACAGCACAGCTAGCGGTTTTGAAGCAAGGCTTAAGCGTAAAGACGGTAGCCCCTTCTGGGTCTCCATCACGTCGGCAGCGCGGCTTGGCGCCGGCACCTTTGAATTGGCCAATTTCTTCGTAGATATCACCCGTCGCAAGGAGGAAGAGATAAAGGTGGAGGCAGGTAAACTAGAAGTAGGGTAGAGCCCGGCGAAGGAACCATGTGCGGGGTCCTCCTTTTCATTACTGTCGGGTTCTACCCACATAACGGATTGTAAAATACATATCCCGATTTGTCAACAGAAATAGACAAAGGAAAGGAGGGGAAAGATGAGGCTGGTGGATAAGATTAAAGCGTTATTTAATAGAAAGCCGAAGGTTGTTGAGGAGAAGAGAAAAAGGAAAGAAAAGGGGTGAAAAATGTAAAGGATTATAAAAAGCAGGGATTCAAAAGAGTCCCTGCTGTGAAAAAAAACAATGTCGGTTGTCAATATGTCTATACTGATTGGTAATATGTCCACCCACATTTTGAAGCTAAAAAAGGAGGTAACCGCATTCTGTCGTTGGATTTCGTGCGGGAGTAACTCAGTTGGTAGAGTCCCTGCCTTCCAAGCAGGTTGTCGCGGGTTCGAGTCCCGTCTCCCGCTCCAGGAGATAATCGGGCAACCAAAAATGGCAGCCCCT
>Ga0268276_1001039_pt1 | contig 29346 bp, 49 predicted proteins | sample saktaG_4_FD_190145 | JGI IMG/M metagenome (GOLD analysis project Ga0268276, IMG submission 190145) | Saline water microbial communities from Sakinaw Lake, British Columbia, Canada - sak_2010_1_5_45m | ecosystem: Environmental > Aquatic > Non-marine Saline and Alkaline > Saline ...
ACCTTAATCTTAGAAAAGAATTTGATATAAAGAGATTAAAGAAAATTAAATCTTATAAGGGAGTAAGACATACGGCCGGACTTCCAGTAAGAGGACAGAGAACAAGAGCTAACTTTAGAAAGAATAGGAAAAAATCAGGAGCTACTGGAGGTAGCAGGAAGAAATAATGGGAGATATAAAAAGGAAAAGAAGAAAATATAGCAGACCTAAAAAGTTATTTGACAGTAAAAGAATTGAAGATGAGAATAATCTTGCGTTAAAGTATGGTTTGAAAAATAGAAAAGAAATCTGGAAAGCTAGATCCGCTGTTTCAAGAATTAGAAAAAGAGCTAAAGGTCTTATTTCAAAGAAAGATGACGAAGAGAAAAATAAGTTTTTTGAAAAATTGAACAAAATGGGTTTTAAGGTAAAGGATATTTCAGATGTTCTTGCTCTTACTGAGGAAGATTGGTTGAATAGAAGACTTGAGACTTTTGTATTAAGAAATAAACTTGCAAATACCACAAGACAAGCAAGGCAATTAATTGTACATAAACATGTCGCAGTTAATGGTAAGATTGTTAATATTCCTTCTTTTATGGTTACTACTGATTTAGAGGATAAAATCTCGCTAAAGATAAGAAAACAAAAGGCTAAAAAAGTAAAGGTTGAAGAGAAAGGAGAAGAAAATGAGTAAGGAAAAAGAAAATACCGGCATATTGTATCTCTATACTAGTTTTAACAATACTATTGCACAGGTAACTGATTTGGCTGGAAATACAATTGCAAGAATTTCTGGGGGACAGGTTACAAAGCACGACAGATTAAAGGCAAACCCAACAATTGCTATGTTTATGGCGAAGAAAATCGCAGAGATGATTAAGGATTATAAAATTACTTCTTTATATGTAAGAATAAAGGGAGAAACAAATTCTACAGGGCCTGGGCCTGGTGCTCATGCTGTTGTGAGAACTTTGACAAAAGAAGGGTTTAAGATTATTAGTATTGCGGATATAACCTGCATTCCAAGGGGTGGGCCAAAGAAAGGTGGCGGAAGGAGAGGAAGAAGAGTTTAAAAACTAAAATTAAGATAAAGTAAAATGATAAAACTAATACAAAAAGATAATGAGAAGATGATATTTGAGACAGATATGGGCACTAGTTTAGCTAATGCTATCAGGAGAAGTGTTAATCAGATTCCAACATTAGCAATCAGTGAAGTGGATATTTATAAAAATGATTCCGCACTGTATGATGAGATTATTGCTCATAGGTTAGGTCTTGTTCCTTTGAAAAATCAGAAGTTAAAACAAGGAGATGTGGTTGAAATGAAGTTAAAGGTAAAAGGTGGGGCTAATGGGGCTGAGGTTTTGTCTGGTGAGCTTGGAGATGATGTTGTTTATAATGAGATGCCTATAACTCTTCTTGAGAAGGATCAGGAGATTGAATTGGTTGCTAAGGCTAGTGTTGGAAAAGGGGAAAGTCATGCGAAGCATGTTCCAGGACTTGTTTTTTACAAGCAAATGCCAGTCATTACAATATCAAAAGAAGGAGAAAAGCATAAAGAGCTTGCAGATAATTTTAGGGATGTCTTTGAATTTGATGGAAAATTAAAAGTTAAAAATGCATGGAAAAGTGATTTGGATAATGAAGATATGGAAAATTATCCTGGAGTTAGCATAAAATTAAGTGATGATTTAGTGTTTTCGATTGAGTCTTGGGGACAGATGGATGCCAAGGATATTTTTACTGAGGCTTGTAAAGCTTTGAAGGGTAATTTGAATGAAGTTAGTAAGCAGGTTAAGTGATTCTGTATTCTGAAGAACACATTTATTTTTAAATATCAAAATACTGATTTTGTTATGAATGAATTGGATGAAATTGCATGCAGAAGGATTGCAGAATGCAAATAGTTGTATAGCGGGGTAGTAGGAAAAGATATTGGTATTCCTGCAACAGTTGATCGATTGCTTGCAAATCAGGACATATTAGTAACAGACGGGACAGATACTAGAGAAGAAAAGATTTTTAAATATTTTTTTGTTGGGCCTAAAATTCCTGATGAGCATGGTAGAAATCAGGTAGATGGAGAATTAAAGAGGTATGTTGCATATAGAAAAGGAACTTCACCTAGAAATGTAAATGTGGGTATTGGAAATATTCTAGATTATTTAAATGATAATAAATTGCCTTTTTCTGGAAGGGTTGCTCTATCAATTGCAGATGAATTTGGCTTTAGAGAAGAATATAGTGAATCTGCAAAGGGAAGGCTGGGATCATAAATATAGTATTTTCTTGTAGGATACACATAAGGTCAATTTAATGAGCTATCTTATTTCTTAAAAACAAATACTTAAAAACAGGATATAATTGAGTTTTATATGAGGGAATGCCGGAGTGGTCAAACGGGCATGGCTAAGAACCATGTGGGCTTGTCCCTACGGGGGTTCGAACCCTCCTTCCCTCATCACTTTCAGGATTTGCAAAGCTTTATAAATACTTTAAAATAAGAAAATATATCTGCGAGTCAAAAGCGTTAGCAGGTTAATATCCTAGACAGGATAGATTTTTAATATGGAAATAAACAAGACACAAATTGAAAAAAGTAAATCAAAGATTTTCGAGTTTTCAAGCTCGAAGACACAAATTGAAAAAAGACTAAGAACGAAGACAGATTCAGATTTAGTTGAGACAATCATCAAATTAAAGAAGACAAATCCTGAAGCTGCGAAAGAACTTGCAAGACCAAAAAGATTATGGGCTAGTATTAATCTTGATCTAATTGAAAAACAGGGAAAGGATGTTCTTATTGCTGGAAAAGTTTTATCTCAAGGGGAATTAACAAAGCCCGTTAAGATTGTTGCATGGGGAGCTTCCGAAAAAGCAATGGAAAAAATGAAAAAGGCTAAGGCTGAATTTGTTCTTGTTATAGATGAGATAAAGAAAAATCCTGAATTAAAAAATCTTTTAATATTAAAATGAAAATCTTTATAGACGGAGAAAATGCAATAGTGGGAAGAATTGGCAGCGTTGCTGCTAAGGAACTTTTGAAGGGAAACGAAGTTGTAATTTTTAATGCTGAAAAAGCAGTTGTTTCAGGGAGAAAGGAGACAATAATGGCTAAGCTTATAACAAACAGACAAAGAGGCGGAACATCAAGAAAAGGGCCAAAAGTTTCTAGACTTTCTGATAGATTATTAAAAAGAATGATAAGAGGAATGTTGCCATGGGATAGACAAAAAGGAAAGGACGCTTTTAAGAGATTAAAATGTTATAATAGTGGTGTTAGGACTGAAGAAATTAAGAATGCAATAAAATTAGACCATAGAAAGCCATTAAAATCCATGACTATTAAACAGATTAGTGAGGCGTTACAATGAAGAGTGATTTAGTTGTTTCTGGAAAGAGAAAGACTGCGGTTGCAAGGGCAACAATAAAAGAGGGGAATGGAAAAATAACAATAAACAAACAGGCTATATCTTTTTTACCAGAATTAAAACAATTAGAAGTTATGGAACCTTTAATAATTGCTAATGAAGTTCTGGGAAAGATGGATTTTGATATTGCTGTAAATGTTACTGGTGGTGGTTTGGCTTCTCAGGTTGAAGCATCAAGGTTAGCAATTGCGAGGGCAATTGTAGAATTTACAAAGAACGCTTCTGTGAGGGCTGCTTTTTTAAGTTACGATAGAAATATGCTTATTGCAGATACAAGAAGAAAGGAAGCTTGTAAACCAGGTGATTCTAAGGCAAGAGCAAGAAGACAGACTTCTTACAGATAGTTTTTGTGTATTGGATTTATTCTAATAATTTGATTTGTTTTTGGGGGGTTAATTTCGAAGTTATAGTATTTTTATGTTGTTACTATAAAGTAACATATGAATAGAAAGGTTTTTATATTGATTTTAAGTTTTTCTAATATGAAAGGTAAAGAGATAAAACCATTGGGAGTAATTAAACGTGAACTTGGAAAATTAAAGATAGTTGGAACTCATTTAACTCTTCTTGATACTGGCGCGTTAATAGACTTACAAAGAGCAATAGAATCTCAACGGGGAGATGAGACTCTTTCTGAATATATTAGTTCTCTAAGAGAGGGAGGTAGTATTTTGGTTGCGCCCCTTACATTTACAGAAATTTCCAGGCATGCTAGTATGAAAAAAAATAGAAATCGAAGAGAAATATCTTATGAGGGATTGGGATTGGCTTGTATGTATCATACAGAATTTCTTTCTGCTTTGGCTAGTTTAGATCTTCCCACTCATGATTTGCAAAGATTGAGGAACAGGTTGCTTGTTTACGGGCCAGTATATGCTAGCTTGGGTGGAAGTGATGGCGCTTCTGAGACTGACCTTGAATTACTTTGTAGGGCTGCTGATTTTTCAACAATCCCTGATTTAGTGAAAAAAGATTACCATAAGCCTGTTGTTATTCTTTCTTCTGATGCACATTTGGTTGAAGGTACGGGGCTGTTAAGGGCAGAACAATATCCAGTACATTGTATTTCTACCAGGAGTGCAAAATGAATGAGCCTCCCTTTGTAAAGTATCCTTCTATAGACGAATTGGAAGGTGATTTTAATTTTGAACTTGCAGAGGTGTTTGAAAAGATTGATGGAAGTAATTGTCAAGTAAGAACTGGGGCTGGGAGGGTTTTTCCGGGAAGCAGGAGCCATTATTTAACCCCTCGAATGTGGGACGATCCTAAAAATCTTACTCCTGAAAAAAAATGGATGCCTCAATTTAAACGATGGGCTCTCTCAAATCCTGCACTCTATAAACTTCCTGAAGATGTAATACTTTTTGGAGAATGGACTTCTCCGATGAAGGTAGAATATCCTTCTGAAGCAAGAAATAAATTTTTTCTTCTTGATGTTGCCCTACTTAATAGCCAGGGAAAGTTCGAAAGGTTTCATGAATATGAAACAGGGGTAAACTTTTGCAGAGAGCTTGGCCTAAACGGGATTGGCTTTATGAACTTAATCCATTTTGGAAGAGTTAATAGAGCTCTTGTTGAAAAGCTGTTGGCTACAAAACAAGAGGATCAATTAGCTGTTGACGGGATGGAGGGGGTTGTTATAAAAGATTATTTAACTCTGCCCCAGACAATGGCAAAGTGCTTGGCAAGGCCATATTCTGAAATTGCTCAAAGTAATCTTTCTCCTGCAGAGAGATATATTACAATTCCAAGGGTAAGGAAGGCGTACTTTGCATTGATGGAGGCGCATAATCTAGATCCGCATAACATCACATCTGGAAGGCTGGAAAGAGAAGTTTTAAGCAATATTTCTAAAGAGCGTGGAGTTGATGCAGATAAAAGAGCAACAAGAAGAACAGTACAAAAATATCTTGAGATGATTGGAAAATAGTTTCAACGTTTCAACTTCTCCTTCAACTTCCTTTGGACAGCATAAAATATTTCTTGATTTATTAAATGTTCATGAGTCCCTTTATGAAGTTGGCCTGAAAACTTTATCTCACCAAGATAAGTTCTATTTTTTAGAATTTTTTTAAGACCGTTTACTGAAAGACCAAAGTTCTTAGACATTGAATTTAATGAATAATCTTTTTCTAAAAATGTCTTGAATAAAGAATGAACTTTAGATGCTTCTTGGTTTGGGACCAATTTTCCATCTATTACATCATAACCTAAAGGTGCTCGAGTCATTAGACTTCCTTGCTGTGCTTTTTTCATCATGCCTGATCTTTGCTTTTGTCCTGGTGTTTGGTTATACTTTCTAAAAGTGTCTAATGCTCTCCAGTCTAATTTTTCTTCTATATATCTTGAGAATAAATCAGGATTTTCGGGTACAAACTGACTGCAAACTCTGCAGAAAGGCTGGCCGTTGATTATCACTTCTTTTTTATCACGATAATTACATTTTATGCATGACATGAATTTTAGGAGTTAAGATAATTTAAAAATATATGTTAAATACTCTAAATGTTTAAATAGAATAATAAAATATTCTTGGTGTGGGAAAAACGCTTTATGTTGGTGGTGATGATTCCAACCATGCGGGAGATAGTACCGGCGAGTTTATTGTTGCTTGCTTTTCTTTTAATAGAGATGATAGTATTGTTCGCCCTTGGCCGAACACCAGAAATTATTCATTGTTTCAAGCTTGGATGAGAAGTCCTGAAAGAGATTATAGGTTTACAGTTAGAAAAGCGGAACAATATAGAAAGTCCGGATTAAATCTTCCGATTGTGCTCCCTTGTTTGATTTCAGATTTTCTTGAAACAACCGAGGATGTTGAACAAGTAAATGTTTATCTTGATGGTGCATTAAATGGGGATGCTAAACATCAATTGAGGGAGGAATGCCTTACATTCCCTGGTGTTAAGCATGTTGTTATTGATAACTTTTTGAAAAAAAGGCAATTAGACAGAAGGTCTGCTAGAAAATGTATACAAAAAAGACCGCTTTGCCCAAGATTAGTTTACATGGCTGATGTAGTGGCAAATCATTTGTACTTTACAAATAAAGGTTTAATTAATTTGATTAATGATAAAAAACTGGTTCGTGGAAATGGGTTATTTTAATGTTAGTTATTCGGTTAGCAGAGTTATATATTAAATTAAGCGCATCGGTGATCTTTATGATATTTCTGCCTTGTTCTGCAGTTGTGATAATCCTCACAGTTACACGCGGTTCCTGAGACAGCGCATAATCCGCCCTCGGCAGGGTCTCTTTGGATATCAGGGTCTCTTTGAAGATCACAACCTTTTCTAAAATTATAAGGATTTAATCCAAAGTTCAGGGATAGTTTCTCAAGAGCTGGATCTGCCATAGAAATAAAATGGCTTTGTGGTATTTAAGGATTATTGTGCTAATTGGAGAAGTAAAGAATTAAAAACTCTAAAAAGTTACTAATTAGGAAAGAGTTCTGATAATATTAAAATGGAATGGCAATGGCTTAAAACAACATGGCAAGAATATACTTATTAGATGTAACAAACAGAGATGGAGTACAGACTTCAAGAATTTGTTTATCAAAGCTTCAGAAAACTATGATTAATATGCATCTTAATGAGCTTGGGGTTTTTCAAAGTGAATTTGGATTTCCTACAACGAATCATGAGACTAATTATTTAAATGCTAATCTGGAGTTAGCTGAGCTTGGAGTTTTATCTCCAATAAGACTTGGGGGGTGGATGAGAGCAATTAGTAGAGATGTAGAGACTGCATTTACTCTTGTTCCAGCTATGAAGCATCTTAATCTATCAATATCAACCTCAGACCAAATGATTAGAAATAAGTTTCATGGTAAATTAGACAATCAATCTGTAATCAGAGAAATGATTGGAGCTGTAAAAAAAGCTAAACAATTAGGAGCAGAAAGTATTGGAGTTAATGCAGAAGATTCTTCAAGAACAAGAGGAGAATATTTAGTAGAATTTGCAATGGCTGCAAAAGATGCTGGAGCAGATAGAATAAGATACTGTGATACCTTAGGATGTGATACTCCTTTTAGTATTTATGACAAGGTAAGCCATCTTGCAAAAAATGTAGAAATGCCTATTGAAATTCATTGCCATAATGATTTAGGGATGGTTATAGGGAATTCAATTATGGGAGCAAAAGCTGCTGTTGATTCTGGACAAGATGCTTATATTAACACTTGCATTAATGGCATGGGTGAACGAGCGGGGAATGCTGATTTAGTTTCAGTTATTCTCGCTATGAAGTATGGTAGCGGAGTAGAAAGAGATTGCTTAGATAGCAGAGTTGATTTAAAAAAAGCATGGAAAACTTGCAAGTATGCTTCATATGCCTTTGATGTTCCTATTCCTATAAATCAACCGGGTATAGGTGAAAATGCCTTTGCTCACGAGTCCGGGATTCATGCTGATGGAGCATTAAAAGATAGGAAGAATTATGAATTATATGATTTTGAAGAATTAGGAAGGGGGGAACCAGAAGTGATTGATACTGGAAGAAAAATAACAGTTGGAGATTATTCTGGAATAGCAGGATTTAGAAGTGTTTTTGGTGACCTGAAAGTAGAATTTAAAGATGATAAAGAAGCTCATAATATCCTTGAATTGGTAAGATATGCTAATGTTCATAATCAAAAACCTCTTGTAAGTGATGAGTTAGTATTCATAGCAAAATATCCGGAGATAGCTAGAAAATTATTTACTATGACTCCTTGAGATGTTTAACTATGTTATGATAATATTAAAATGAAATTAGCAGAAATACTATACAATGAAATAGAAAATAGAGTTTTTGATTTAGATGATATTCAAACTATTGCTGAACTTTATGCAGAGGATGTTCAAATAAGAGAATCTAATAGAAATCCTAATACTCCCAGAGCAGAAGAAGATTTAGCAACTCTTGGAGAATATCATAGGAAATCGATGGGTTATCTTGAAAAAATAACAGAAGTTTTAACATTGTATGATTTCTTTATGAGAATTGTCCCAAATCATGATGCAATTTTTCAGCAAGGTTTTCCAGAACATAAAGATTACTTTGATTCATTAAGGCAAATCAGATTAGATATTCAAAGGGGGTTATTAACTTGCTTTGAAGAAAGTTTAAGAGGATAATTAAATCACAATAACAATTAAAAACCCTCAGTGATTATAAAACTAGGAAAAAGAGTTCTTGATAATATTAAAATGGAAGAATTAGAAGGAATGTTATTTAATGAACTAGCAGACGAGGTCATGGTTGTAGAATCTCTTAGAGATGTTGCTGCACTTTATGCTGAAGATGTTTTTTTAAGAGAGGGTAGGATGGAAAGTGAGCCAGTATTGCGTAAAGAAGATACAGCTGCTCTTAGCGATGCTTATGGAAAAGCCTTTGATTTTGTTGAAAGGGGTGTGGGTGTTTTGGCAGTATATAAGGCTTTTATTAAAATTGCTCCTAATTCTGATAAAATTTTACAAAGACAATTTTCAAACCATCAAGAATATTTTGAAGGATTAAGACAGGATGTTTTAAGGATCAGACAGGAGATGCTAGCAGATTTAAAAGAGAATTGGGAAGGAGAGGGGAAGAAATAAAAATCTACAAACTATAAAACAAAATGATATCATATAAAAACATAAGAATTGCAAGCACAGTAACAGCTGCTCTTCTATCCTTTGCAGTATCGTCTTATTCTCTTGCAAGTTTTTTTACAAATGACAGAGAAAGACATACAACCACAAGCAGAATATCTAGCCAACCAAGTGACCAAAGTAATCAAAGCACAATAAATAGAAGAAATCTTGCTGATGCAAGATCCTTAGAATGTTTTGCAGGAATTACGTATGGATTATGTGTTGGTCTTGGTGTTGGTGCTGGTGTTAATTATGGTTTAAAGAGAGTGGGGCGTGAATGATGAGGATAATAATACTTAAATACTATCAGAATATTAAAAAAAGATGGGTAATCCGAGTTATGCGCATGTAGAAGACACAGAACATTGGAGAATAACTTCTCAGCCAGTAAGAGAGTTAGGCTATGATAGAACAGAGTGGGCATTCTCCAGAACACTTGCTCTTCCTTCAAGCGGACTAATAAGTGTCGTGGCTAAAGAGGTTGCTAAAGTTCTTGATGGAACTTGTTTTGGAATATGTGGTTTTCTAGATTTCACACAAAAACCAGATCACCCTGGACCGAAGAGCGAAATTGCCCAAGATCAAAATATCTATGCTCAACTATTACTCTACCGTGCAGTTTTCATGATTAATAGGGGCCTAGTTATTCAAGATGATTTTGCTAGAGTGCAGGCATATGGCTTAGACCCAAATGATGTAAGTCTAAAAGGATATATTAATATAAAACACTCACTTACAGACCCTACTTCTCCAGCGTGGCAGTTAATTGAGAAGATTGATAAAATGAGAATTCAATCTTAATTTTCTATCTCCTTCTAACTCCTCGAACTTAATTATAGCAATAATTAAAAAGGTTTAATCCTATTTAAATTTGAAAAAGAGTTCTTGATAATTAAAATGAAACAAGACTTGAAAGACAAGATTCGGGAATATTCTAGAATGATTCTGTATAGTAATGATCTAGAAGCTGAGAATTTCGTTCAGGAAAATCCTTCATTATCTCAATTTGTTAAAAGATTTAATAAAAGGCTGAGGTATACTAAGTTAGAGAAAAGGGTGGAAAGCAGGGTTCTTTGCACTGCGAAGCTAATGGATCTTGGAGTTCCAAAAAATCAGGCATTAATTTTATCAAAAAATTTTGCAGATTCAGGAGATTTAGAGAAAATTGCAGATAGGTATCATAATCTGGCTGGGCGAGGGGTTTCACCTCCCGCAGTCGCAGCTATTCTATCTTATGAAGAAACTGCTGCAATGAAAATGCTTGATCCTTATACTGTCTCCTCAGAGTATCAAATACTTCGCTCATTATACTCTGAAGGAATAGCGTCAAGCGATCTTGACTTTTTGGAATTTGTATATTTATCCCAGTTAAGAGTATTGCTAAAGGCCGAGGACAGAAAAGAGTTTGTTATGGGATTAAAAGCTGCTAGAAATTCAGATGATTCTGAGGTATAATAATACTTAAAAAGGTTTAATTCATTTATTATTTATGGAATATTCTATTAGAATACCTGGATATTTTGGAAGTATAGACCAACAAGTCCTTGGAGTCAGAGCAGTCTTGCGAAGTTCAGGATATGATTCTACATTAACATCTGGAACAGAGAACGATGATTGGAGATTTAAAACCAGCAAGACATTAGATGATAGGACTGCTGATAGGCTAAGGCAAGTAACTGGGCATGAGCCTGTTGAACTTAGACTAAAAGCTTCTTAGATTGATTGAGCACAATAATACTTAAATAAACATATTTAGTGAGATAATCATGACAGAACAAATACCAAAATATTATTGTTGCGCAGATATTAAAGATATGACTTTAGACCAGGCAAGAGATTGCAGATATTATTATGAGGGAATCTGTCATCATTCTTTTAGAGATGATAGAGGAATTTGTTCTGTTATTGCAGCAGCTGAAGAAGAAGCAGAAGAAAAAGGGCAAAAACTTCCACGTTATTCAAGAGAATTGCCTCCATTGACTTTGGGTAGTTGAGAGACCGAGCCCGACTTTAGGAGGGCGAGAACGAGAAGAATACAAATCAATCATAAATCTTACTTCTATGTCCAACCCTTAAGACAGTTATTATCTTAGTAGAATTATCTAAGTCAACTATAGCCCTATAATTTCCAATTCTTAATTTAAATCCTTTAATATCTTCTAAATGTTCTAAAAAATGAAATGGATTTTCTTTGCATTGTTGAAGTTTGTCCCATACTCTTTGTTTAATTTCTAAAGGAAGATTATTTAATTGTTCAAGAGCATTCTTTGAAAATACAATATTAAACATAAAAATAAATAGAAAATTAATTTAAATAATTTAGCTGTAATTTTTTAATAGCAAATTATAATCCTAAAATCTTTTTTGCTTCTGACTCTGTATAAAACTCACCTTTTCTTACTTTTTCTCTTGCTTCATTAATCTCATTAATAGCTTTTTGACTTAATTTAGGATCTTTTTCACACATTTTTGTTAAGTAGATTAGTTTTCTTATTAGTTCATCATAACTCTCGCCCTTATGCTGCCTAAACTCATTAAGTTTTGCTTTTGTTTCTTGGTTTATTCTAACTGTTGTTTCTACCATATACCTTTGTATACATTTGTATATTTAAATCTTTTGATGCTTGATTTAGACGAGCCCGACTTTAGGAGGGCGATAAAATGTAATACAAAACCTTAAAATCTTGGGGTTTCTTGTTTTGACATGGCAACATACTCCCACAGCAAGATAAATACATTCGAAACATGCCCGTATCAGTATAAACTGCATTATATTGATAAGATAAAGCCGGAAACATCTACAACTATTGAGGCTTTTATGGGTGATATGGTTCATCAGACACTTGAAAAGTTGTATAAAGATAAGAAATTCAAGAAAATAGTTTCTAAAGCTACTTTAATAAAATTTTATAAAGATTTATGGGATAAAGAGTATTCAGATGATATTTTGATTGCTAAAGAAGATGAGGGGTTGAAAGCAGATAATTATAAAAAAATGGGAATTAAGTTTATTGAAGATTATTATAATAGAATGAAGCCTTTTGATCAAATAACTATTCTTGGTCTTGAAACTCAGGATAGATTAACTTTGCCTGATGGAAATTCGTGGCATGTTAGAATTGATAAGTTGGGGTGTGATAAAGAAGGTAATTATTATGTTTGTGATTATAAAACTAATTCAAGAATGAAAATGCAAGAAGATGCTGATGAAGACAGACAACTGGCAATGTATTCTATATGGGTTAAGGATAAATTTAGAGATGCTAAATCTGTTAAATTAGTTTGGCATATGCTTGCTTTTGATAAAGATGCTGTTTCAGAAAGAACAGATGAACAGCTTAAGGCTTTGCAGGAAGATGTTATGGAATCTATACAAAAAATAGAAGAAGCAACTAAAGAGGATGACTTTCCTACAAATACTACAAAGTTATGTGATTATTGCGGATATAAATCTCAATGCCCTTCATTCAAACATCTTGCCCAAATTGAAGACCTTCCAAAAAAAGAATTTAAAGATGATGATGGTGTTAAGTTAGTTGATGAGTTTGCTGAGGTGAGGAAGCAATTAGCTGAATTAGAAAGTAAGCAGGATGAATTAAAAGCCAATCTGATTGAGTTTGCTAAGCAGAAGGATGTTGATGTTGTTTATGGGAGTAATATGAAAGCATCAATAAAAGAGTTTGATAAGATTGTTCTGCCTGAGGAGAAGGAAGAGCTCATCCAGTTGATGAAGGATAAAGGTTTGTGGGATGAGTTGGCAATGATTAACTTTATGAGATTGCAGTCTAAGTTCCTAAAGGGTGATTTGCATGATGATGTTGCAGGGATGATTGAAAGGGTTAAGGATTTTAAGGTGGGGTTGAGTAGGAGGAAAGAGTTGGAAGATGGTTAGGGTTGTTAGGGGTTTTGGGGGAGGGGCTGAGGAGGAGGGAGATGGGGGGGATGAAAATTAAACATAATAAAAAGATATTTATTTTATACGCTATATATTTAAAATGTAATAGTACAAAATAGAAACATTTAAATAATATTGATTCTCTTCAATTTTAAGATGTTTGAAAAATTAAAACCAAAAGTAGACACTAATAAGACAAAAGAAGAAAGATTTAAAAGAATTGCTAGTCGGAGAGTTCAAGAAATCTTAAATAAACTTAGACTTTTGGGTAATTGCGCAAACAGAGGAAACTATGCTTATACAGATGAACAAGTCAGAAAAATTTTTGGTGCAGTTGATGAAGAGTGGAAAAAAGTAAGGTCTGAGTTTAATAAAGGAAAAATTAAAAATAAGGAGTTTAATTTGTAAAATGAATATTGATAGACTATTTTTAAGGGCCATCTATAAAGTTTTAGAAGGAAATAATCAAAAAACAGTTCAGTGGGAGGAGATTGTAAGGTCTTGTTTTGAAATCTTTCCTGAAACATTTAGTTTTGAGAAATATACTGAATGGCCAGATACCTGGAAAATCCATAATTGTATGTGGCGTTGTAGAAATCAAAGACATTGGATTGTTGGTGATGCAAAAATAGGAATTTCATTAACAGAAAATGGAAAGATTGTAATATATACCCAATTTCCTGGAGTTTCTAACTACATTGGAGAAGATTTAAAAGATATTAAAACAGATATGGGGAGGATGCTTTTATGTGAAATTGTTTGTGAGGCAATGTTTAGACGAATTGCCAAAGACCAAATGAAAAAAGGAGAAGCGATCATCTTTGGGGAGTCCGATGCAGATGCTTATCAAAATTTGATAAATGATTTACAAAAAAAACATTTAAATAAAGTCTATGGTCTAGTTATGAATTATGACTTTGAAAGTAAAGACGGTGGTTCTGATGAAAATGATTAAAATAGGGGGCAGTTAATAAGAATAAATGGCAATAATGAGTCGCAAAAAACAAGCAGTTAAGCAAATGTGGGATCTAAAGAATAAGGAAAGAGAAATTATCGCTCAGAAAGATGAAGAAAAACTACTTTCAGAAGAAGAACATAATCTGAGAATTGAAAAACTTAAGAAATTGGGACTGATTAAAGCCTAATAGAAAAGTTAAAAAATAGTGATTAGTATCTATTAATATGGGCTTAACTCCGGAAATGATTAGGTGGAATGAAAGGGTAGAAGAGATTATTAAAGGGAAGAATAAACCAAAAAGAGTAGTTGAGGGTGATGCAAATGAAATTTATAATTTAGTTGAGGAAAGATTATTAAAAATGGATCCTGATTTTAAGGTGATTAAAACTCAAAAATATATTGCCTTTAAGATAAATAAAAATATTGTGGATATAGAGATTCTTCAAAGATCAATTAAATGCCATATTAATTTAAAAAAAGGAGAATTAAAAGACCCGAAAAGACTGACAAGAGATGTCTCTGGCGTGGGGCACTTTGGGAGCGGGGACTATGAGCTGATTTTAGCTAATCCGGAAGAAATAGACTATCTTTTTGGGCTTATTCAACAATCTTATAATAAACATCAAGGGTTATAAAATAAATATCTTTTTATACTTGGTTCTATCTTTTAATGATTATCAAAAATGACTCTCCAAACTAAAAATGAACTTTTTTTAGAACTTGCGAAACCAAATCAAGAAGGATTGTCTAGATGGGTTGATATTTCTGAGTTTAATGGTAAATATAAAGACTTAAAGTTAGGTAATGGCGGAAGTTGGTGTAGAAAAGAGTCTAGTTTGGCAAAAAAATATAAAATACAATTAGATAGAGGTAAAACTTCTGGGAATGGTATTGACAGAATACGCCTTGGAGGATTTAATGATCAAGTGATGGGCAATCAAACAATAAGAGAAGATATTAAAAAAGAAATTAAACAGAAAAGGTGTGTAGTTTTGTGGACCTCTGGAGTGGAAGTAGATCACAAAGATGGAAGAAAAGATAACTTGGTTGTAATGAATTCATCTACTCAAAAGATTTCTGATTTTCAGCCCCTAAGTAAGGCAGCGAATGATGCAAAAAGACAGTTTTGTAAAGAATGTAAAATTAATAATCAAAGATTTGATGCAAAAAACTTGGGTTACCCGGTTTCTGTGATTAAAGGAAGGTTAAACTATGAGGCATCTATTGGGTGCGATGGCTGTTTTTGGCATGATCCTGTCGAGTTCAGAAGTAAATTGATTTTTGAGGGTGATGAAAAATGACTGCCCATGTTTTAGTTGTAAATAAGGAGACATTCCCAATACATCTTCAGTACATGTTTATAGGGACTGGTGCAGGTCAAGATGCTCATGAGAATATCGGGATGATTTCGGATATTTCAGGAATTAAGGAGGGTGATGAAATTCTTTTTTATGTTGAAGGATTTGGGTTTTTTGGCGTCTTTAAAGCAAAAACGGAAGTATTTTGGGATGTAGATGGTAAATATCTTGTTGAACAACATAAAAGATTAACAAATCGCCTATTAATTGAACCTTTAGAAGTATATTCTAAAGGTATTTCTGAGTGGGACGCTTTAGATAATTTAGACAATCTTCCAGAGGGTAATAAAAGTTCTGTAAATTTTTTAATTTGGAGTTTAATATATAGAAAACTTGAGGCAAAGAGGGGGTGCACCGCAATCTTTGATTATGAGTATAAACAGCTTTTAAATCTAATAAAGAAAGAGAATAAAAATGATGGTCTTAAAAATGTTATCAATTATAACTTCATTGAAGGAAAAATTATAGAACTTGACGACCCCAGTATACACTATAATTCACAAAAAACACTCTCAAAAGGAATACCATTAATGGATAGCATTAATAATATTTCAATGGATGTTGAAAAGAAAATTTCTTTAGTTATTGAGAGGAAATTTAAATATATACAAAATTTAAAGTCTGGAGGTACCCGTCAATGCACTCAGGGAAAATGTGAGGCTGAATTAGAATATTTTTTTATAAAAAATGTGGGGGAAGAAAGAGTTAACAAAATTACTGGAGGTAAAAAAGATTTAATGTTTTGGGGAAGTCAGGTTTTTTGTGGATTTGGAAAACGAAGGATAGATATTCTTACAATCTCTAAAGAAAATGAAATAAGAATTATTGAGTTGAAAGATGTTGGATTTTTGAACGATCAATTAGAGCAGATAAAAAGATATATTCTCTGGGCAGTCCAATACATGAGAGAACCTGAGGAAAAAGTAATACAACCAATTCTTGTTTTAAAAGAAAGTGATATTGACTTTGAAGCTGTCATTGAATTTAATGAAGAAGTTAAAAAAATGGAGGATAGAAGTAAAAATTTAAAAATTTTTAAATGGAAAATAGAAGAAGATCAGATAAAATTTGAAGAAGTTATTTATTAATTCTTCTGTAAAATAAAGATATTATCTCCATAGAAATTATTAAAGTTTCCCTTAAGTTGCCGATAATAGTTTAAATTGTAATTTTTTTTGTCAGAACCCTTGGTCTCTCCATAATCTTTGATTATATGAGATTTACATTTAAAACCAAAATCTCTAATTATATCCTTGCACCAAACACCAAGTGTATGCTCTTCCCCATGTGAATAAATATTGCCGCATATTAAAATTAGAAATCTTTTATAATCTAAATATTGTGTGACATTTTTACTAATCCTCGCGAACCATATTAAAAAGTCTTCGATTGATTCAAAGTTTGATCCATCATTTTTCTTGTCAGAATAAGTTATGATATTGTGGTAGGGGGGATGCATAAGAATTAACTGAACATTATTTCCTGGATTAAAAAATTGAGAATCTGCTTCAGTGATAAATTTTTCTCTGGGAGTTAGGTCATTGATTATGCATTTTCTTTTTAGTATATCTGCTACTTTCTTTGTTGTCCCACTCCCACCAAAACAATCCCAAACAGTTTCATTTTCTTTTGTGAATCTTTTGATAAACTGGTAAGGTATCTCTGGGATAAACAACCCATGGAATAATGGGCTATTCTTTGGTAAGAATTCTCTCTTAGGAATTATAAATTTATTATTATGATCTGTAATCCATAATGATTCTGTGGTGACATCTCCCAAATATCTTCTCCAATTTTTTAGATCCAAATCATGATAGGAGGTCATCTTTTTATTTCATCCTCAGTTATCTCGATGATCGGGAATTCTTCGCCTGACGGGATCTCCTTGTTCCATTCACATTTTACGAAATGGAGATACTCGTAGGTAAAATCAGACTTATGGTTCCTTTTTTCAGTTTTATCCGATTTAAATCTTTTATATCTTAATTTAAATGTTTTAGGTCTTCCCCTTAAAGAAAGAATTTGTTGAACATCGTTAATAGACATGAGACCTTCATTATTATAGCTTAATAGTATATATTTGGCATTAGTTTTTTTGACAACTTTTTTAAATTCTTCTTTAACTTTACTTTTTATACAAAAATTAGATTTTTGTTTGGAATAATCTCTTAGGCCTGTTTTTCCAAAGATTTTAGGAGAGTCGTATCTTGCTATTGTTTCCAAAATATGGTAGTTTGGGGCATATTGTCTGGCATTATATGGGGGGTCTAAATAAAGCAAATCTATTTTTTCTTTATTTAACATATCTAAAATATCCTCATTAAACACTTTATTTTCCTTATTACTCACGTATATAGGATTATAATTTAATTCCAGCCTTTTTTTAGCCGAAGATTTAATTTTTTTTAAGAATGCACCATAAACCGAGGCCGTATTTGCAATTTTGTCTGCTGCTTCTAACAATGTTCCAAGCAAGTAAAAATATTCTTCCTCAAGAATTTTTCTTTTTTTATACCATTCTTCAATTTTAAGCCGAATTGTGTCTATAAGCTTGGCGTTTTCATCTGAAAAATACATTCTCTCAAACTCTTTTTCCTTTGAGCCTTGAGGGGAATAATTTTGATAAATGAATCCTTCCTCTAAAGAACGAGGATTATTTAGCCAACTCAACAAAAAAGATATTTTCTCCCGCCCACTAAATTTAATTAGCCCTGGAATTTCATTTATCAGTCCATTAAATTCTAAAAGTTTATTGGTGCATATAAACTTCTTATTTATTACATAACTGTAATATTGAATATCGTTGGAGATTACTCTAAAGCCCATCTGTTTAAAACTTAATCCTACAATACCTGTCCCAGCAAATAAATCCCCTACTGTTTCAACATCTCCTTTTGTTTCTTTTTTAAAAACAAAATGAATAAAATTCAACAAAGAGAACTTACTCCCAATATAATTTAAACACATCTTTTCCTCTTTTTCCATAAATCTACATACTCTTTTCTTTTTTAAAAACCTATTTGACCTCTTTTTCATAGTAAATCCTCCAAACCACATCAATCCAAAAGTAAAAAACAGCTCCAAATAACAAGCCCAAGATAAATACTTTTGATAATTCAGTTAGTGTGCAAACCATCAAATATAATGGGCGCCCACCTATATAAACCTTTCGGCGCCCACATCTTTATAAATAAGTAGGAACATAGATTCTTATGAAATTACAGAAACACTTTACAAGAAAAGATAAAAGTCAATGGAAATATGAATTAGTGATACCAAAAGAAGAAGTTGATAAGGCAGGCTTCAAGGAAGGAGAGGAGTTGGTTGCGGAGAGTAAGAAGGGCGAAGTGAGGTTGAGGAAAAGATGAAGAAGAAAAAAGAGTATATTGAAAAAGAAATTGATGGGAGAAAGGTAAGAATAAAAATAATAAAACAGCCCCAAGGAGCCTGGGCACATTTTGATGGGAAAACAATAATTTTAAACGAAAAAACAATAAAGACCCTTGATAAAAATGAATTGAATTCAATCTTGTATCATGAAACAGGCCACTTTAAGTTTATTAATCAATTACTAACATGGCTTCCTATTTTAGCGGTCCTTAGTATTCTTGTTTACTTTTTCATAAAATATTGTCCGACTATTTTAGAGGCCTTATTCTCTAATTTTCCGATTATTTATACTCTCTTTGCTTTAATTTTAATTATTTTTTGTATTTTCTTAGTAGGAATGATAATAGAACTACCAATTTGTTGGGCAAAAGAAATTTTAGCTGATTGGAATGCTGTAAAAAATACTAAAGGAGACATCTTTAGACAGTCGTTAAAAGAGTGTTATAGATATAATAAAGAAGTAACTAAACCCTCTCTTAAAAGATTTTATAATTGGGTGGTTATGCATCCTCCGCAACCAATAAGGTTGAAAATTCTTAAGTATATGGAAAGATTAAGGGATAAGAGAATAGTGGCGAGGTTGAGGAAGAAATGAGTAAGAAAATTTCAGAGACTATAATGGAGACCTATAAACTTTATAAAAAGGGGATCTTCCCCTCTGAAATAGCAGAATTAAGGAACCTTAAGGAATCGACAGTATACTCTCATTTTACAACATTGATATTAAACAAATTAATTGAATTAGATGAAATTATGGATGAGAAAAAGAAGATAAAAATCTTGGAAGTCATAAAAAACAATAATTTTGAAAGTCTAAAAGAAATAAAATCTGCTCTTGATGAATCTATAAGCTATGATGAAATTACTTGCGTTTTGGCTTTTATAGAACAACAAAAAATATTACCTAATACACCTGTTACAACTTCAAACCCAGATTTACTAGACAAAAGAATATTTAGTGTTTCTGAAATTACTGGGCATATAAAAAACCTATTGAAAGGGGATAAAGAACTTGGAGATTTTTATTTACGGGGGGAAATATCTTCTCCAAAACAGTACTCTTCGAGTCATACATATTTTACTTTAAAGGATGAAAAAAGCCAGATTAGTTGTGTTTTATTTAAGAGAACTTGTGAAAATATTAAGTTTAATTTAGAACATGGGATGAAAGTTATTATTAGGGGAAGTATAGATGTTTATGAGCCTAGAGGAAATTATAACGTAATTGTTGAAGAAGTACAGCCAGATGGAATAGGGTCATTAAATCTTGCATTTATTCAATTAAAAGATAAATTAGAAAAACAGGGATTATTTTTAGAAAAATATAAAAAACAATTGCCTAAGTTTCCAAAAACAATTGGATTAATTACTTCCCAGAGCGGAGCAGTTATGCATGATGTTTTAAATGTTTTAAAAAGAAGATATCCTCTTGTAAAAGTATTGATTGTTCCTACGCCGGTTCAGGGAAAAGAAGCAACAAACTCCATTGTAAACGCTATAGAATTAATAAATCAGGGGGACTATGGAGTAGATGTAATTATTTTAGCAAGAGGTGGGGGTTCATTAGAGGATTTATGGTGCTTTAATGAAGAAAGTGTTGTAAGAGCAATTTTTCAGTCTAGAATACCCTTGATTTCTGCAATAGGCCATGAAACTGATTTTACAATAGCGGATTTTGTTGCAGATTACAGGGCTCCAACCCCTTCTGTTGCTGCTGAAAAAGCAGTACCCGACATTAATGAACTAAAAAAATCAATAAGGGATTTTAATGAAAGAATGTTAAATGCTATGATTAATTTAATAATATCACATAAATCTTTCTTGAGCCAAATAGCAAACAGACCCATTTTTAAAAGGCCACTAGAAGCAATTCATGTTTATTATCAAAATATTGACAATTTAGAATATATGCTTAAAACAAAAATACATCAAAGCATGAGCCTAAAAAGGAAAAAAATGGAAATTTTAGAATCCAGATTATTTGCATTAAATCCTAAAGCTATACTTGAAAGAGGCTATAGTATTGTAATGAAAGGTAACAAAATAATAAAAAATGCTAATCAGGTAAAAATCGATAGTAATATAAATATAGTACTCTATAAAGGGGAGATAGAGGCTAAAGTTAAGAAAATCAAAAAGTAATATGGCACAAAAAGAAGGTTCGTTTGAAGGAAATTTAGAAAAGCTCAAAGAAATTGTTGATGGTTTGGAATCAGGAGATATCCCTTTAAAAGAGTCTATGAATAAATTTAAAGAAGGTACGGAGATGATTAAGCAGTGCTATAAAGAATTAGAAGAAGCGGAATTGAAAGTAGAGACTTTGGTTAAAAGAGACAGGACAGTTACTAGAGAGCCATTTAAGAAGTAAATTTTCTGGGTTACTTAATATTTCTTATCTATTCTTAAGAAATAATTTCTTAGGCTTTAAAAGGCATTAAACAATAACCAAAACATTTAAATAATATTACGTACTATTACGTACTATGGTAAATAGGGCAGGAATCATAGCAAAGATAAGCAAGGGGACTAAGATGGATCAAATATATCTCCCGAAAATAAGAAGTGGGTTAAATACTGGAGAGTATGTGTTAATACAGCAGATTTCAGCTGATGAAATGACCGGAGAGAAAGAGAAAACTGCAAAATCAAGCAAGCCTATTTTTTATAATTTAAAATATCTTGAACCTATAAAGATGCAGATAATTGAAAAAGTGTTTGAGATAATTGGAAGAGAAAGTCCTGAGAATATTATTATAACGGGGTCTTTTCTTGAAAAAGGGTTTAATTTTAATGATATTGATGTTTTAGTTATTTCTAATGATACTAACTTGAGTAATTTAAAAAAAGAAATAGAAAAAGCCACTGGAATTCCAGCTCATTTAATTGTTATGGATAACAAGACACTTATAGCAGGCCTTTCTTCAGATCCTTTATATGAGATGATGCTAAGCAAATCAGTATCAAAGAAAAAGGTAATTTTTAATATAAAAAGGCAGATGAATTATAAGCTTTTAGACCTTAATCTTTTAAAAAGCAAGACAATGATTGATAATTTTGAGATATTAAATGGGTATGAGAAATACTATTTTACACTTAATCTTATCTCAATTCTTCTTTTTATAAATAATAAAAAAATAAGTAAAAAATCAGTAAATAATGAGATAGAGAAGTTATTCAAGATAAGTGTTAAAGCAATAAAGGATAATATGGCAGGGAAGGGTTTTTTTGATAAATATAAAGAAATTTATACTAAAACACAAAATTTGATTTTCAATAATATAAAATGAATAGGAACAAATTAATTGAGTTGTTTATAGCTAATCTTTCGAATGCAGTTCTTCATAAGATACTTGAAAAAGCAATAGATATACAGGAAATTTCATTAAGATATAGTAAAGAAATAATAAACAGCTGGGAAATTGCAAAGAGATATCGTGAAAAAATCAATCCAATTGGGAGGGCCCTACCTTCTCATGATATTGAAGGAATAAGAAATTCTATAATCAAAAAAGTAAAAGTTGAAATAAACCAAAGAATAGATAGGGGCTATGAGAATCTTGATTTTTCTTTAGTAGATGACTTTGTAGATGATGCATTAAAACATTTTTCAGTTATTTAAGTTTCATTCTCGCTCAGACTCGACTCAACCCTGAAGTATTAAATCATTAGAATTATGGGGATTGTGGGGTGTGTGGGATTGTGGGATTATTAGAGGGGTTATGGGTGTGAAGGATTATGGAGATTGCGGGATTATTTGGTGTGAGAAGTATAGACACGTCTATACAATTAATAATAACATTTATATACTAAAACTTCTCTTTAAAGATATGGCAGAAACGAATGAGAGAAAGGCTCCTGGGGAGATTAAGTCAAAAATACTTGGGGCGTTAAATGATCGGCCATTAAGTGCTCAAGATATAGGGAAGGCGATTGGTTCTAATTGGTCAACTGTTAAAAATTATGTTCAAGAATTAGTTGGCGAGAAAAAAGTGAAGGAAATTATCGCTACTGATAAAATTACTTATTATCAAAAGATTACTGAAACTTATTATAATATTCCAATAACAAAAAAACAGGAGGACTTATTTAAATTTTTATTTAGTAGCATTATTAGAGAGTACAAAAACATAAAGTCTTCTCCTAATCGTACGCAACTTGCCAAGGATTCTGTTGAGGTGATAAATGAACTTAAATTAGATCTTCCAACAGCATGGTATATTTATGGGCAAATTCCGCTCATGATACCTGACCCAACTAAAGAATTTACAACTTCTTTTGTCCCAGAAAATGCAAAACAAATAGGGGAGATAATCTCGAAAATAGTTAGTAAATTTAATGGGATGAAAGTTAAGGAAAGACAACAAGACCATTATGTTCAATACGATAATCACCTTTACATAATAAAAAAAAGTCTTCTTGAAGAGCTAGGATTAATGAATAATAAAAAAAAGATTTTAGAACTATTCTCTCAATTTTATATAAAATGTCCAGTCTCAGATTTCCCAGACTTATTTGATTTGACTGAAAGATTAAATCTAACTGTTAATAAATTAGCCTTATTAGATCTCTTAGAAAAATATAAAGTTGAGGCCATACTCTCTTTAGAATCCTTATGGAAATTTGTTGCATCTTACCAATTATTAAAATCGTTATCAAGGAATCCCCAATTTAAAGAAGATGAAATAATGCAGTTTAATATTGGTCCTGCAATAGAAACAAAAAAGTATTGTGCAGAAGAAGCCATTTCCAATTTGGAATCAATTTATTTAAGCGAATTGCCAAATAAAGAGGTGGACATTTCTGAAGGAGCGAAGGGGATAAGGGAAATTATGTCTGAATGGACTGGAGAATAATATGGATAGTTTTTTTGATAGTTCCGTAGTGATTCACTACGCATCTTTTGCTAAATTAATAAAAAAACCTCTCACTAAAAAATGCTACGATTATGTAAAAAATAAGAAGTATGATTTTATATTGTGTCATTATGTCGAAGGAGAGATAAAAAGACGTGTACAAAAAAGGAGGATTATGTATCGAGAGGTGTTAAACAAATTAGTAAACCCCAATCATAATTTTGATAAATCTTCTCTTTTTAATAGTCTGAGTGATCGTGATAAAAATTTTCTGAAACAAATCTATGAATTTTTTAAGAATAAAGATTTGGATGTGGCAAAAAAAGAGTTGTCTGAAGATCAATTGATTTTTGAAATGCGAATTGAGAACTTTTTTAAATTTTCAGTCGATGATATATTAGTAGAAGAAGGAAGTATCGACAAAGGAATATTGTCAATTGTTAAAGAAAATGGATATAGTCATGCAGATTGTTTGGTATTGACCAGTGCGGTTCAGGCTCAACAAGAGAGAGATATTTTTTCCTTTGTGGCTGCGGATAAACATTTTAGCCCAAATGGATATGAATTTCTAGAAAAAGATCCTCGATTAAAAAGCTATAAATTTCCAAAACTTAACAATCTTTATTTTAACTAGAATTCTCAACCCAATTCCACCACTTCTCGCTACCAATAATAACATGATCAAGCACTTTAATATCCAGCTCTTTACCTGACTCTACTATTCTTCTAGTAATATCTAAATCCTCATCACTTGGGCTTGGGTCTCCTGAGGGATGATTGTGGACTAGAATTATTCTACTTGCAGAGTTTTTAATAGCTGGCTTGAAAACTTCTCTAGGATGGATTATTGCTGCATCTAAAACTCCTTTGCTTATTAAGATGGGTTCTGTGATGAGATTGTTTTTTGTTGATAGAAGTAGGACATAGAAGCATTCTTGTTTTTCATTTTTTAATCTATCTTTGAAGATGTTGAAAACATCTTCTGCACTTGTTATTCTTGTTATTTTGTTTTTAGATTGATTATGTCTTTTTTGAAGTTCTGATATTGTAAGTATTTGCATTGCTTTACTTGGGCCAATTCCTTTTATTTCTTGAAGTTCTTTTAGAGAGCATTCAAAAAGATTGTTTAGGCCGTGTTCGGCTATTAATCTATTGGACATATCAATAACATTTTCATTAATTGTGCCAGTCCTCAGAATAATTGCGAATAGTTCTGCATCACTTAGAGCTTCTGGGCCCAGTTTGAGAAATCTTTCTCTGGGCTTGCTTGATGGGGGAAGGTCTTTGATTCTCACCCATTGATAAAGATAATGAGATATTTAGAGTTTGCGGGTTGAAAATATGTAAAAAATCCTTACTGCCAAAAAGGTCATAAAAACACGGTGTTTTACTACCCAAATGGTAAAAAATACTTGTGTTATCCTCGGAGATTATGCTAAAAGCTTACTACCCAAATGGTAAAAAATAGTAAGGAAATATCTAATGTTCTTTGTTCTTTACTTTTTTCTTTCTGATAATAATTTCATCGCCTTTTATCTCTGATTCTAGTTCGTATCCTTCAAGATTAGATTCTTTTACTTGCATAGGGGGAAGGAGTATTGCATACTTGTAATAGGTCTTGTTTTTTCTTTTATTTGAAAGTTGTTTCTGAATTTTCATAAAATTGCTAATGCTAAATGCTTTTTATATTTGTCGGAACCTACTACTTTAAAGTTACTCTGTAGGCACCGACAGATTTATAATGTTTTGAATTATATAATTTTATGAAGAAAACTAAGTTTTTAGGAATCGGGTGGAAAAGCAAGATCCTTATAAAAAGAGCAACGGCTTATATTTCTATTAATAAATTGGTTGTTAATGGTTGTGGTTTAAAGAAAGGGCAAGAGCTTCATTCTTATCTTGCTGAGGACGGAAATAACAACAAGATAGTTATTACTTATCTAAATGGAAAAGTAGATACAAACAAATTTAAAGTTTAAGAAGTTATAATAAAAATGGAAGAAGATACTAAAAAAATAAAGATTTTCCAAGGTAGAAGGGTGAGAACGCATTGGGATGAAGAGAAAGAGAAGTGGTTCTTTTCAATAGTAGATGTTATTGAAATATTAACTGAAAGCCCTAGACCTAGAAAATATTGGGCAGACTTGAAAGCCAAGCTTAAAGACGAAGGCTCTCAACTGTCCGATTTTATCGGACAGTTGAAAATGATTGCAGAAGATGGGAAATTAAGGGAGACTGATGTCGGAGACACAGAGCAAATTCTTAGGCTAATTCAATCAATTCCATCAAAAAAAGCAGAGCCCTTTAAGCTTTGGCTTGCTAAAGTTGGAAGCGAGAGAATAGACGAAACACATAACCCTGAATTAGCAATAGACAGAGCTATGAAAACTTACTTGAAAAAAGGTTATTCAAAAGAATGGATAAACCAAAGACTCAAAACAATAGAAGTAAGAAAGGAGTTAACTGATGAATGGGAAAGGGTCGGAATACAAGAAGAAGGCGAGTTTGCCATTTTAACTGACGAAATAACCAAAGCTTGGTCAGATTTATCCATAAAGAACTATAAAAAATTGAAAAACCTGAAAAAAGAAAATTTAAGGGATAATATGACAAATCTTGAACTTGTTCTTAATATGCTTGCAGAAGTAACGACAAAAGAAATTTCAACAAAAGAAAACCCTGTTGATTTCCCTGAAAGTTTAGATGTTGCTAGGAAGGGCGGAGGAGTTGCAGGTAATGCAAGAAAAGAAATAGAAACTTTAACTGGAAAACCAGTTGTAACAGAAGATAATTTCTTAGATATTCCTGAGAAGAAAAAGAGAAAAAGAAAGATTCAATTAAATTATGCTGGGTAAGTTTTTGAGTGGGTAAAAACTTACGCTATTGATATTTAAATTATAATTTTGTTTTTATTTTATGGGAGAAAGTCAATCAAGATATAGTATTGTTGAAAGATTAACTCAAAAGAAGTTGGATCTTATTTCTCAAAAGTTAGAGTTAGATGAGGAAGTAAAAGTAAAAGCTCAGAAGGCGGAACAATTAAAAAAAGATCTTTCTGATTGGGAGAAAGATATTTTACAGGAAGTAGAGAGGACAAAGAGAATAAAACAAAGAGAAATTGAAAAAGCGGGATTTTTGAGTGAAAATGCAAAACAAAGGAAAGATGCAAAGGAAAATGCATTAAATGAAAAATTAGATTCTATTGATAAAGCTCTGGAAAGAATTGAGGAGATAAGTAAAACTTCTCCTACAATCCAGAATTAGCTCGAGAAAACAAAAAAGGCCATGTGCCTGAGCTGCTATGAAACAGAAAATCTGCAAAGCCATGTTGCTGCATCCCGCATTACTGACTAATGCAAGCAAGATAATTTCTTGTTGAGGGTTAAAACATATAAAATGGGCTGCGTTATACAGCCCTCTTTAATAATGAGAGATAAAAAAAGAATTAAAATAATATTAAGCATTTTGGAGGAAATTTGGGAGCGTAATCCTGATTTTAGATTCGGGCAGTTGCTAATAAATTTAAGGATAATTAAAGACGATTTTGAAACTTGGCAAAATGAGGACGATTTACTTGAGGAGTACTTGACTAAGATTAAAGATGAAGAGTACAGTAAGATATAAAATAGTTAATCGTAAGAGAAGACATTTATGCGATTATCAAGGAAAATGTAAAAATCTAGCTTATAAGGAAGTTTATCCTAATCTTGGAGAAGATGATAAAGAACAGTTCTGGTGTTATTTATGCAAAAAGCATTTTAATCAGGAAAAAAAGAGACTTAAGGGGAATCTGGTTTCTTGCAAGGTATGAAACTTACTGGCAAATGGTAAGGAAATTGTCTAAATCATTAAACAGCAAGCCCAACCAGCCCAGAAGGAAGATTATCTTGTCCTCTTTGAGCATCTTCAGGAGTAACCATTATTTGATCACGGGCATATTCATGATAGTTGCTACAAAGAGCATACATTTTACAATTTCTCTTAGTTTCTACTTGGCAATCCTGTGAAAGGGGGCATTGTTTATAGGGCATGATTATATGTTTGTTTTGATGTTTTTAATTATTTAGGTTGTAGAGTAAACTTAATTTTATTTCATCAGGTCGTCGATTGGAGAGGGGATTTTCTTGAGTTCTTCTGAAGAAATGTGAGTATAGATCTGGGTCGTGCTGAGATCGGCGTGACCGAGCAACTCTTGTATCTTTCTTATATCGACGCCATTTTCTAAAAGATGAGTGGCAAAAGAATGTCTTAGGGTGTGGCAGTGAACATCTTTGTTAATTCCTGCTTTGTAGGCGGCTAGAGAAACAATCTTCTGGATATTTCTTGAAGATAATTTTTCTCCACTATTATTTGTAAATAGATATTCTTGGTTTTTTCCTTTTTGTGATTCAGCCTGAGTGATTAAATCTTCTTCTAGGAACTTTGGAATATTAAATATACGATCTTTTTTTCCTTTTGCTTGACGAACATGGCCTGTTTTTTCTTCAAAATTTAGGTCATCGATTTTTAGATTAATTAATTCTGAAACTCTGAAACCGCAGGCGTACATTAGGGAGATCATTAGTTTTGATTTTGGGAAGAATGCTGCATTAAACAGTTTCTTTACTTCATCTTTTGTTAAAACGGTTGGGATTTTTCTTTCTTTTTTAGGACGTTTTATTCCTGCCGTAATATCTTTCTTCAAAATAGTAAGGTATGCATATTTTATTGCTGATAAAAATAAAATTATCGAGGCTGATGCTCTTTCTGTCAGGTGTTCTGCCATAAACATTTTAACGTCATCTATTGTTAATTCCTCCGGGTCTTTTTTGCAGAATTCAATTAAATCTTTATTTGCTCTAAGGTAATTTCTTAGGGTGTATTGAGAATTCTTTGATATTTTTAATTCTATTTCAAGTTTTTTTAGGAATTCCTCTTTTAGCATATTCTTACTCCTAAAGATCTTAAATAATCTTTTTCTCCCATATATAACCGACTTATCCTATACTTTTATAGAAATATTACCGAGATATTACCGAAATATATTTAAACCCAATAATTTATTTTAGAATAATGAAAAACAAAATATTAACTTTAACATTATTATTAATATTAATTTTATTCCCATTAGTTAGTGCCTGTTATAGTGATATTGAATGTTCTAATGGTGGAGCATGGTTTGTTTATGGAGATAAACAAGTTGCACGAGAAGGTTGTGTTAATGGTAAATGCCAAATTGATGATACTATGTATGTTCAATGTGCAAGAGATTCTGATTGTGATAATGGGGAAGTATGTCAAAAAAGTGGAAGTCCATCACAATGGCATTGCATTAAAACTACTGGCGACCCTTCTTTGCAGAACATTCCAATAACAAATAATAGTTCATTTGAGAGCAAAAATTTTTCCTTACTAATCGGATTATCAATAGTAGGGGTTTGTATCTTAGTTGGATTTATTATTTTAGCAATAATTCTCAGCAGAAAAAAGAAATAATCAGTGAAATTCTTGAGACACCTTTTTATAAAAGAATCAATTTTTATTTTTATGAAAATAATAATTACAGTCAAAACGGGAAAGGGTGACAAATCAACTGAAAAAGAAATAGATAAAACTGTTGGCATTTTAGAAAGGATTCTATTTACATTAGATAAAAAATTTAAGAATTATAGGTGGAGTAAATTTAAAGCAATGTGTGACGGAACACAGATTGTTTTGGAGAAATAACCTATTGATTGTGATTTATTTGAAAATCAAGTCAAACTAAAATTGCTCTTATGACTTTTCTTTAATATTTTATTGGGATTTACCTCTAAGCCTTTTTTATTTATAATTTTAAGTTCAACAATTTTGTGTTTAAAACTAACCCCCCTCAT